>Ga0068872_10000536_pt1 | contig 32085 bp, 16 predicted proteins | sample NOAtaG_7_FD_66441 | JGI IMG/M metagenome (GOLD analysis project Ga0068872, IMG submission 66441) | Freshwater lake microbial communities from Lake Erie, under a cyanobacterial bloom - NOAA_Erie_Diel1S_2200h metaG | ecosystem: Environmental > Aquatic > Freshwater > Lake | place: USA: Ohio, Lake...
AAGCTAATGCGGTAGCCCAGCTACACGGTGTAACCGCCAACGCGATGTGGGAACATGTCGAAGACCGCGCCGATATCGTCGCGATCACCAACGCAATCCACCTGCCCACCTGGGTGGATCCCGCCATGCCCACAATTGCCGAAAGAGGCGGTGACCTTTGGACCGCCCACCTCCAGAACAAACGTGCCCTCATTGATTTCGTAGAGGCAAAAAACCGCGTCAGACTCGACGAAGACCAGCTCATTATCGGGTTCTCCAGAAGGGCCGTACCATATAAACGTTCCAACCTCATCTTCAGCAAACCGGAACTCATCGAACCGCTCCTGGAATCCCGCAAAGTCCAGATCATCTTCTCCGGAAAAGCCCACCCCCTTGACGATAATGGCAAGCTAATCGTCACCGATCTCGTGGCAATGAGCAAACGTTTTCCACATGCCGTTGTTTTTCTCGAAAATTACGACATGGCTATTGGCCGCATGCTCACCCGCGGCTCGGATATATGGCTCAATAATCCGCGCAGACCTAAAGAGGCCAGCGGCACTTCCGGCATGAAAGCTGCTATGAACGGCGTCCTCAACCTGAGCATCCTGGATGGCTGGTGGCCCGAAGCCTGCCAGCATGGCGTCAATGGCTGGCAGTTTGGCGATGGCTTCGAAAGCGAGGACGAGACGGTCCAGGATACCCACGATAGCAAGGCACTGTTCGAAGTACTCCTCCGGGACGTCATCCCAACTTTCTACGACGACCGCAGTAAATGGGTGCAGATGATGCAGGCCAGCATCCTCAGCACAAAAGAACAATTTGCAGTAAAGCGTATGCTGGAAGAATACTATGCACTGTTATATGTCTAAACCTGTATTCGAGGCTATCGCAAAAGTGCGTAAACGTAAAATATTTCGGGGTTATACAAAAAGAGGCTGCCCCACAAGTCCTGGGGTTGTGTAAAAAGCCTCCGGCACGTCCTTTGGCGGCTTGCGCCGCCAAAGGATATTTTTCAGAGCCGCGTTTTCAACGACTTTGCGAAGCAAAATCGTTGAAAACGCGGCTCTGAAAAATTTAGGTTCTATATGAAAACAGTGTTCTTTCGAAATATCCTTTGGCGGCTGACGCCGCCAAAGGAAGGCCCCCGGCCTTTTTACACAACCCAACTTATAAAACGGCCCGGCCATGAATACATAATATTTTGTGCCAGTGGCACCCCGGAATAACCTTAAATAATCGAAAGCCATGGAAAAACCAGATATCCGGAGTTTGCTTGCGCAGCGCATCCTCGTCATTGACGGGGCCATGGGCACCATGATTCAGCGATACCGATTGCAGGAAGCTGATTACCGTGGGAAGCGCTTTGCTGATTTCCCTCACGACGTCAAGGGCAATAACGACCTCCTATCCATTACCCAGCCACATATCATTGAGGAAATCCACCGGCAATATCTGGAAGCAGGGGCAGATATCATCGAGACCAATACCTTCAACGGTACCTTTATCTCACAGGCAGACTATGGGATGCAGGATCTGGCCTATGAACTCAATTTTGCTGCGGCACAGGTTGCCCGTAGGGCAGCCGATGACTTCACGGCACGCCAGCCACAGCACCCCCGCTATGTGGCCGGGGCATTAGGCCCGACCAACAAGACGGCCTCTATTTCCCCCGACGTCAATAATCCAGGGTTCAGGGGGGTCACTTTCGAAGAACTGCGCCAGGCGTATCGCGAACAAGCATCCGGGCTCATAGATGGCGGTGCTGATTTGCTGCTGGTAGAAACTATATTCGATACCCTCAATGCCAAAGCCGCCTTGTTTGCTATAGAGGAATTATTTGAAGAACGCGGTATCCGCCTTCCGATCATGGTTTCGGGGACGATCACCGATGCCAGTGGGCGCACCCTCTCTGGTCAAACTGCCGAAGCCTTCTGGATTTCTGTCAAACATATCCCGCTGCTCAGTATCGGCCTGAATTGTGCGCTGGGTGCCAAAGAAATGCGTCCTTATCTCGAGGCCCTTTCCGGCATCGCCAACTGCTGCGTCTCTGCCTACCCCAATGCCGGACTACCCAACGAATTCGGGCAATATGACCAGGGGGCGGAAGAGATGCGGGAATATATCCGCGACTTTGCCTCCAGCGGTTTTGTCAATATCATCGGGGGTTGCTGCGGCACCACCCCCGACCATATCCGCGCCATGGCAGAGGGGGTAAAAGGTATCCCGCCACGTACGATACCGGAAACACCCCCCTTTACCATGCTCAGTGGCCTGGAACCCCTTATTATCCGGCCAGAAACCAATTTCGTCAATATCGGAGAACGTACCAACGTAACCGGTTCCCGGCAGTTTGCCCGCCTGATCCGCGAAGAACGTTATGCCGATGCGCTGGCCGTTGCCCAGCAGCAAGTAGAGGGAGGAGCACAAATTATTGACGTCAATATGGACGAAGGGCTGCTGGATTCAGAGTTTGCCATGGCAAAATTCCTCCACCTCATTATGGCGGAGCCGGAAATTGCCCGCCTGCCCATTATGATTGATTCGTCCAAGTTTTCCGTTATCGAAGCAGGCCTTCGCTGTGTCCAGGGAAAATGTATCGTCAATTCGATCTCCCTGAAAGAAGGCGAAGCGGAATTCCTGCGGCAGGCAAAACTCGTAAGACGCTATGGTGCCGCAGCCGTCGTCATGGCTTTCGATGAACAAGGCCAGGCAGATACCATCGAACGAAAAGTGGAAATATGCGAACGTGCTTTTCATATCCTGACCCAGGAAGTCGGCTTCCCACCAGAGGATATCATTTTCGACCCCAATATCTTCGCCGTGGCAACAGGAATTGAAGAACACAATGAATATGCCATCAATTTCATAGAAGCTACCCGGCAGATCAAATATCGCCTGCCAAACGTCAAAATCTCGGGCGGCGTGAGCAATATCTCCTTTTCCTTCCGGGGCAACGATCCCGTACGCGAAGCAATGCACTCCGCATTCCTGTATCACGCGATCCAGGCCGGTATGGATATGGGTATCGTAAATGCAGGTATGATCGAAGTATATGAAGAAATCCCCAGGGAACTCCTCGAACGGGTGGAAGATGTACTGCTCAACCGCAGGCAGGATGCTACCGAACGCCTGGTCGAATATGCCGAAAACCTAAAATATACAGGTGGACGAACCGTTCAAAAAGACCTCTCCTGGAGAGCGCTCCCCCTGCAGGAACGCCTCACCCATGCCCTCGTCAGGGGTATTACCGATTATGTCGAAAACGATACCGAAGAAGCCCGGCAATTATTCCCCTCCCCCTTGTCTGTCATCGAAGGGCCTCTGATGAATGGGATGAACCATGTCGGGGATCTCTTCGGCGCAGGTAAAATGTTCCTGCCCCAGGTCGTGAAAAGTGCCCGCGTCATGAAAAAAGCGGTCGCCTACCTGACCCCGTATATCGAAATCGAAAAAGCCAGTACCGGCGGGCATTCAAAGGGCAGGATTCTACTGGCAACAGTCAAAGGGGACGTTCACGATATCGGGAAAAATATCGTGGGCGTCGTCCTCGGTTGTAACGGTTATGAGATTATTGACCTCGGGGTCATGGTCCCTGCAGAAAAAATCCTGCAGGCAGCAATCGAACAAAAAGCAGATATCATCGGCCTCAGCGGCCTGATTACGCCTTCGCTCGATGAAATGGTACACGTGGCCAAAGAAATGCAGCGCCAGGGTTTTAAAGTACCACTCCTCATCGGAGGGGCAACAACCTCAAAAACACATACGGCAGTAAAGATTGACCCACAGTATCATGGCCCCGTCGTACACGTCCTGGACGCCTCCAGGGCCGTTGGCGTAGCCAGTACCCTGCTAAGCGAAGCCCCACAACAAGCACTGCGTTTCGTAGAAGCCCAAAAATCCGGCTACCTGCAAATCCGGGAACAACGTGCCGGCAGGGAATCCATAAAAAAATTCCTCCCGCTACAAGAAGCCCGACAAAATAAATTCGCACCCGACTGGGAACATTATACGCCTCCACAACCAGCTTTCCAGGGGGTCAAAGCCTTCGTGGATTATCCAATCGAAGTGTTGACAGAATATATTGACTGGACACCCTTCTTCCAAAGCTGGGAGCTGGCCGGCAAATTCCCCGCAATCCTCCAGGATAGCGTGGTAGGTGAAGAAGCCCGCAAGCTCTACAACGATGCCAGAAGTATGCTCCGACGAATCATTGACGAGGGATGGCTGCAGGCCAGGGCAGTTATCGGTATATTCCCCGCCAATCGGCTCAACGACGATGATGTGGCTATTTTCAAAGATGAATTCAGGGACAGCCCGCTCGCAACTTTGCACTTCCTCCGGCAACAAAGGGCCAAAGCCCCTGGTCAACCTAACCTCTGCCTTGCCGACTTCATCGCACCGCTCTGCCCCCCCGCCGAAAATCAACCCCACCTCTGCCAGGATTATATCGGCGCATTCGCCGTCACAACCGGGATCGGTATAGAAAAATGGGTAGCCCATTTCGAACAACAACACGACGATTATCAGGCAATTCTCCTCAAAGCCCTCGCCGACCGACTCGCAGAAGCCCTCGCCGAGCATATCCACGAACGGGTACGCAAAGAATTCTGGGCCTATGCCCCGGCAGAAACGCTCAATAACGATAGCCTCATCGCCGAAAATTATATCGGCATACGCCCTGCACCCGGCTATCCCGCATGCCCTGACCACACGGAAAAAGCTACCCTCTGGCAATTGCTCCAGGCCGAACAACACACCGGCATATACCTCACCGAAAGTTTTGCAATGTACCCCGCCGCCTCCGTCAGCGGTTGGTATTTCAGTCATCCCGAAGCCAAATACTTCGGCTTAGGGGAAATTTCAAAAGACCAGGTAGAGGATTATGCCCTGCGTAAAGGGCTCGACGTCGAAACAGCGGAAAAATGGCTCGCCCCTGTTCTGAACTATTAGAAGTGCCCGGGTTGTATAAAAGGTGCTTTTGCCACTAAAGGCAACTGACGCGGCACAATACTTTTTATACAGCTCCTAATTGATACCGCATGGATATGGAAAACCACGACCCCAGGCAAATCGAAATAGAAACTTATGACTACGCGCTCCCGGAAGAGCGTATTGCCAAATACCCGTTAGAGGAACGGGATGCTTCCAGGCTGCTCATCCACCGGAATGGAGTAATCCACGAAACGGAATTCCACGCATTGCCGGAATGGCTCGACCCGAATACTGTGCTGGTCTTCAATAACACCCGGGTAATCCATGCCCGGATGCGGTTTCGTACTGAACAAGGGTCAGATATCGAAATATTCTGCCTGGAACCCCTTTCTCCAGCAGACTATCAGCAAAGCTTTTCCGCTCTGCAAACCGTTACCTGGAAAACGCTGATCGGCAACAACCGCAAATGGAAAGGTGGGGCCCTGCATATTCACGTTCAATCTCCAACTGGGGCAACGACCCTCTATGCCGAACGCCTCGGACGCTGCGAAGACGCTTTCGAAGTGCGATTTTCGTGGGAAGGCACGCTGGCCTTCGGGGAAGTACTGCACTATGCAGGGCTTATCCCTCTGCCTCCCTACCTGCATCGGGAAAGTACTACCTTGGATGAAGACCGCTATCAGACCGTGTATGCCGCTGAAGCAGGTTCTGTCGCTGCACCAACTGCAGGATTACATTTTACCGAACGCGTATTGGAAAAACTTCAGCAACAGGGCGTACAAACCCTTTATCTCACCCTCCACGTAGGCGCAGGCACCTTCAAACCTGTAAGTGGCGGCCCCCTCGCCAACCACCACATGCACCAGGAACAGTGGTATATCGGCCGCGAAACCCTTGAAGCCCTGCAAATAGCATTGGGCGAGGGCAAAACCGTCGTTGCCGTAGGTACCACCAGTATGCGCGTTCTCGAATCCCTTTTCTGGGCCGGTATGCAACTTACTTTATCCCCGGACACCAGCTTGCCCACCCATTTCACGATTGATCAGTGGGCACCTTATCAGGAGAATATCCCTGCACTACGCCCTGAAGCGGCGATAGAAAAATTACTCCAGGCTATGGATGCCGCCCAAAGGAATACCCTCGAGGGCAATACTCAGCTACTCATCGCCCCGGGATATTCCCTTAAAATCGCAGGTGGGCTTATCACCAATTTCCATCAGCCCAAAAGCACCCTGCTGCTGCTGGTCGCCGCCATTATCGGCCAACGATGGAAAACCGTGTACCAGTACGCTTTGGAAAACGGTTTTCGCTTCCTCAGCTATGGGGACAGTAGCCTCCTTTTGCCCTGATCTCGACATTTCAGTGCAAACACCCCTTGTGCCTAAACTATAACCGGACTATTTTTCCCGCATCCTTGTAGCTGGATTATTGCAGAACCATCCCGTAAATCATTTTGAGGCAAAATTCACAAAAATAGCTTTCAAAAAAATTCAGGAGTTGATGGCCACATGAAATTTCCTGCCAGGGATGAACGATTGTCTTTTTGTATTACAGCCTGTAGAAAAGCCTATTATGAATGCTTAAACCCCCGGAACGATGAAATGCACGCTGTTTGTTTTAATGCTCGGTCAAGGCATATTTGCCACATCTGGAATCCCGGATATCGCACTTAAAATCACACAATTTTATGGCCTGGTCTTTGACGAAGGCATAACGCTTCACTGGATTACCGCCCCCGAAAACGCCTATACCGGATACCATATCGAACGCAGCCACGATGGAAAAACATTCCGAAGGCTTGGATATGTCGAAGCAGAAGGGTACAGCCTTCTGCCCACCCGTTATTCCTTCACCGATAGCTATCCCTTTCCCGGAAAAAACTATTACCGCCTGATCGCAGAGGTACCATGGGGCGGGATTTCCGATTCCATGGCGGTTGAGCTGTATTCCTACAATACTTATACCCCCGGCATTCGTATATTTCCTAATCCCTTCCAGGAAGAAATCATGGTCCAGCTCCCGCGAAATATTTCTGCGCAGGCCAGACTTGTACTTGTTTCCCCGCAAGGTACAATCCTTGCCCAGACCAAAGCCCCGACGGGACAGCGCATGGCTTTACTCCGCCTGCCAGGCCTGGCTACCGGGTCATATCTCCTCTCCCTTCAGGATGGGCAACAGACCTGGACAGCCCTGGTGTCTTGCTCGAATACCGAATAGGGGTATTTGCCCTCAGACCACCTATCGGGGAACAGGTGCCTACAGGTTCTATATCCTAAGCATAGCCCCATCCCAAAAGTCTTTTCTGTGCACTATACGCCAAATTATAATTTGACACTGTCCATTCATTATTATTGCGGCCACCTCAAAATAACGAAAATACAGACAAAATTTGTAGATTTAGCCCGCATAGCCAAACACGGCGGTAATGCCCCGTGGGAATGTTTCACAGCTAAAACCATATTGACATGAGTTTCGCACTTCTATCACTGATTATTGGATGGGTGTTTGTGCTCCTTTGGGTGCCCCTGACGGTTTTGTCCCAACGGAAAGTACACCCAAAAGCACTTTTTACCCTGTTTTTTGCAGAAATGTGGGAACGGTTTTCCTTTTATGGGATGCGGGCCTTCCTGGTGCTGTATATCTCCAAGGAAATTTTCGAAAGCATGGGCGAGAGCGGTGCACAGGAGCGCTCCGTAGGGATTTACGGCGCATTCAATGCCTTGTTGTATGCGGCACCGATCATAGGCGGCATGCTCGCCGACCGGATGCTCGGATTCCGCAGGGCAGTTATCATGGGTGCTATTTTAATGGCAGCGGGTCAGTTTACGATGGCGTTTAATGCCGCTACTACCGACAGCACCTCCCTGCTTTTCCTTGGCTTGTCCATACTCGCCATCGGCAATGGGTTTTTCAAGCCGAATATTTCCAGTTTCCTGGGTACTTTCTATGACCGCAACGACCGCCGTAAAGACGGTGCTTTCACCATTTTTTATATGGGTATCAACGTAGGGGCCTTTCTTGCACCGCTCACCTGCGGGTATCTTGCAGAGACCTACGATTACTCCCTCGGTTTCGCCGCTGCAGGTACGGGTATGCTGCTTGGCCTTTTTGTGTTCTGGAGGAATATGCGCAATTACGAGGATAAGGGCAACCCCCCAACCCCCGATGCGCTCAATAAGCCCGGCTTTCTCGGCATCCCCCAGCAGTGGCTCGTTTTCCTGGGTATCATCATCACCGCCCCGATTTTTTCGCTGCTTATCGAAAACGAAGGTATCACCAATTACATCCTCATTATTGCGGGCATACTGGTCATCGGGTATATCATCATCTCTTCGCTGTTCTTTGCCGAGGACAAGACCGAAGGCCAGCGACTCATCGTATTTGTATTCCTGTTCTTTTTCCACATGATCTTCTGGACCCTGTTCGAACAGGCAGGCGGCTCGCTCAATTTCCTGACAGACAAATACGTAGAAAAACACGGGATCGAAACTTCCCAGTTCCAGGCCTTAAATGCCCTATTCATTATCCTGCTGGCACCGGTATTTTCCTGGATATGGGACACCCTGAGCAAACGCAACGCCGAACCGCGGACGCCGCTGAAATTTACCTATGCCCTTCTTCAGATGGCCCTTGGGTATTTCATCATCGTAGCAGGTGCGCGCAGCGTACTCGGAACGGTCAATGATGGAGCCCTTATACCAGTGTTCTTCCTGGTGTTCATGTACCTTTTCCACACCACCGGAGAGCTCAGCCTTTCACCGGTAGGCCTTTCGGTCGTAACCAAGCTCTCCCCGGCAAAAACCGTAGGCTTTGTTATGGGGACCTGGTTCCTTTCTATTTCCTTTGCCCATAAAATTGCCGGTTACCTGGGGCAGCTCATTGCGTCCCCCGGGGAGGGAGCCTCGGCAAAGACAGCGCTCGAAGGGTATATTGACGTATATATGACCTGGGGCGTGTATGTCACCGTAGGCGCGGCCATACTCCTGTTCGTACTATCGGGGTGGTTGAAGAAATGGATGCACGGGGTGCATTAGACTTGCTGCGAAGGGTCACCGTAAAGCACCTGTAAGCTGCCCTTTACTCCCCCTCGCCGTCCCCATTTTGAAGAAAGCACTAAATAAAGACTTATGGAAACCGAAAACCAATTCAAACCATATATATCCGCAAAGGATTTCATCCCGGAATTTACACCCAAAGCCATTCTCCTCGGCGTTTTCTTTGGTGTGATCTTCGGGGCGGCCACTGTTTACCTCGGACTTAAAGTCGGACTGACGGTGAGCGCGTCTATTCCGATTGCAGTGCTTGCCATCTCTGTTTTCAAAAAACTTGGAAACGCGACGATACTGGAGAGCAACATCGTACAGACGATCGGCTCCGCCGGGGAATCGGTAGCTGCCGGGGTTGTGTTTACGGTACCGGCCTTATTGTTCCTGGAAGGCGGCAAAGCTTTTTTTGAGTATTTCCAAATCTTTGTACTCGCCCTCGTAGGAGGCTTCTTAGGGGTACTTTTCATGATTCCCCTGCGTCGCTCGCTCATCGTAAAGGAACACGGTAAGCTGCCATATCCTGAAGGGACGGCTTGCGCCGATGTACTCATAGCGGGTGAAAAAGGTGGTACGCTGGCACAAAAAGTATATTATGGCCTGGGGATTGCTTTCCTGTACAAATTGTTCATGTCTATCCTGGGGTTCTGGAAGGATACACCCACTTATATATTTAATAAGGCATCTGCGCTCCCCAACGGCTCGGTAAGCGGGGAAATCACCCCCGAGCTGCTGGGCGTAGGATATATCATCGGCCCACGGATATCAGGAGTCATGGTAGCAGGCGGGGTATTATCCTGGCTCGTACTCATCCCCCTGATTACCGTTATTGGGAGTGGATTAACAGTACCGTTCCCGCCAGAGACGACCAGGCTCATCGCAGATATGTCGCCTTCGGAAATATGGAGCAGGTACATCCGTTATATCGGCGCAGGTGCGGTCACCTTTGGCGGAGTCATCACCCTGATCAAAACTTTTCCGACGATTATCAGTGCGTTCCGGGACTCCATAGCGGATTTCCGCAACAACCGCGGCGGTAATGCCGAGGCCAGGGGCCGAACAGAAAGAGACATCCCGCTCATCTGGGTATTGGTGGGCAGTGGGGTACTCGTCCTTGTAATAGCCATTTTACCCAATATGCCGATGAACCTGCTTTCGGCGGTACTGGTCATTCTTTTTGGCTTCTTCTTTGTCACCGTGGCCTCCCGGATTGTCGGATTAATCGGGAGTTCGTCCAGTCCGGTATCCGGTATGACCATTGCTACCCTGATGGCCACTTCCCTCATTTTCCTGGGATTGGGATGGAGCGATGACAGCTACCAACCGATTGCATTGGTAGTAGGCGCGGTAGTATGTATCGCGGCAGCAAATGCCGGTGCGACCTCCCAGGATCTCAAAACAGGTTTTCTGGTGGGTGCTACGCCACTACGGCAGCAATTAGGCCTGATGATCGGGGTGGTCTCTTCTGCGGTAGTTATTGGTTTTACCGTATTGCTTCTGGAGCGCACCCTGGGTATTGGCGAAGCTACTGCCCAACATCCCAACCCCCTGCCAGCCCCTCAGGCTACCTTGATGGCAACAGTTATCAAAGGCCTGCTCAGTCAGAATTTGCCCTGGGCACTGGTCATTACCGGTATGGGGCTTGCGGCCGTAGTAGAATTGTGCGGGGTCAGTTCCCTCGCTTTCGCTGTTGGCGCATATCTGCCGCTTTCCACTACGTCCCCAATCTTCATCGGCGGGCTGGTAAAATGGTTGATCGAGCGAAAAAATGTGGCAAAAAAGGAAGAATCGGAAATTGGCCCGGGTGCGCTCTTCAGCTCGGGGATGATTGCCGGAGGCGCCGTTACTGGTATCCTGATTGCCGCAATGATCGGATATACTGTTGGATACGATGCCAAGGGTTCGCCAATCAGCCTTTTGAGCAGCTTACGCCTCAATGACCCCGAGCTAATGGGCGTGATGGGGGATGCCGCTGGCTTAGCAGCATTTGCTGCCCTGGCCTTCGTGCTATGGCGTTTTGCGAAATCGTAACACGAGGTGGTGGAATTCCGGGGTTATGTAAAAGGCCTCCGGCACGTCATTTGGCGGCTGACGCCGCCAAATAATACTTTTTCAGAGCCGCGTTTTCAACGATTTTGCTTCGCAAAATCGTTGAAAACGCGGCTCTGAAAGTAATATTTAGAACGAACGCTTTTTTTTTACTGATTTTGCTTCGCAAAATCAGTAAAAAAAAAGCGTTCGTTCTAAACTTTCTTTCGCCGCCGTAGGCGGCGGAATACTTTTTACACAACCTCCGGCCAAAGGACTTGTGAGACAGCCTCTATTTATTCTCCTTTAATTTCTCCCATTCCTGGACATTCGGGCATCCGGCGAACATCGCATCTACCTGGATGAAGGTTTTTTGAATCGTTTGCTCGATCCAGTTATTGAGGAACTCGTTGCGTTTAGATTCGATAGCAGCTTCCTGAATTTTAGAATAATCCTGTTTTAGATTGGCCCGGTGAGGTTTTGTGCGCGATTGAAGCATAACGATACGCAGGTAGGGATCACCACCTCGGTCGGAGAACTCGATGGGTGCGGATATCCCGCCCACTTTCATGGTATCAATAGCAAAATAGATATCGGGGTCTAAGTCCCCAACCTCGAATAACGTATTGCCTGTCGCAGGATTAACCATTCTGCCGTCGTTATGATAGCTCTGCTGGTTTTTATCCGAGAATTTTTTTACCGCATAGGAGAACGTTATAGAATCTTTTGAAACCAGTATACGGACGGAGTCAACGAATTTTCTGGAGATCTCCACGTCGTTGTCTGAAACGCGAGGCCTCATGAGGATGTGGCGGACGTGGATATTGCTGCCCCTCCGGCCCAGCATTTGGATAATATGGAATCCGAACTCGGTTTCTGTGACCGGCGAGACTTCGTCCTGGTCGAGTTTATACGCAGCAGCTTCGAATTCCTGCACATACTTACCGCGTTTTGCCCAGCCGAGATCGCCACCCGTCCTTGCGGAGCCATCATCGGAGAATTTCTGGGCAAGGGCGGAAAAGTCCTCCCGACCTTCCACGATTCGTTTGCGGATGCCTTCAAGCTTTTCGATACAGCGTTGTCTTTCTACCTCGTTGGCTTTAGGTTTCACCACGATTTCTGCTACCTCGACATCGGAATTGAAATCCGGGAGGCTATCGCGGGGGATTTTTTCAAAAAATGCCTTGACCTCGGAGGGGGTCACGGTGATATCTGCCATGACCTGGCCGCGCATGCGTTCGGTAAGTAGCTGGTCTTTCAGGTCGGCGCGGAGTTGATCCTTTACTTCGCCGATGGTCTGTCCATAATAGGCCTCAAATTGCGCCATATCGTTGTTCATATATCCCAGGATACGCTCGATCCGGGCATTGAGCTGGGTTTCCACTTCGGAGTCTTTCACCTCGACGCTATCCAGTTTTGCCTGGTTCAGCAACAGTTTTCCTGCCATCACTTGTTCCAGGACACTACAGCGGGCATCGGGGGGCAAAGGGGTGCCTGCCCGCTGGGATTTGAGCATCGCCAATTGTTCTTCCACCTCGGACAACAGGACATATTCTTTTCCGACCAGTGCCACAACGCGGTCTATCATTTTTCGCTGGCCATGCAGCGAGAGGGATGAAATCAGGACAGGGATGAGAACGAGTACCCTGATCCTGTTGTTCGAAAAATATGTGGGACAGTTCATGTTTTTAATTTAGATAAAGATGAAACGTGGGACACAGAACCTTTGGCGGCAAAACATGCCGGACGCGGGGTAGAGAAAGCCCACATAAAGACATACCGATAAATACATGGGTTGTGTTCAATCCGTAAAAAACTGGATATCTTTTTTGCGGAGCGCCAACTGGTAGAGGTCTTCCCGTTTTTGCTCCAATAGTTTGATTTTGCGTTGGTGCAGGATATATTTTCTGGCTTGTTCCTCGATAAACCCCAGGGGTGCGATTTCCCGGCTGTTTTTAAGTTCGATCAGTCGGAAGTAATATTTATAATCATCGTCGCTCAACGTAAATTCACGGCGGGACCTGATATTTTCCATTGTCAGCGTGCCAGATGGAAGTTGTGAGGCAATATCGTCAATCCTGGTCCAGGTGCCTTCCCGGAGGTTGAAGCCGACCGCGTATTTTTTGCAGTAGCGCTCCATGGGCGGGAGGGTGCGGTCGTTCACCACAGCCCACCAGCGGTTGAGGCTATCCTGATTAGGTGCTTTGCGCGGTAATTTAATAAAAAAACACCGGAGGATAGAAGTTTCCAGTTGGTACTGCTCTTTATTGCGCTCATAAAAAGCTTTGAGTTCCTCCTGAGTGACCGTAGAGTCCAGTAATTGTTCGACGAGGACCTGTTCGTAATTATTTTTGACTAAAGAAGCACGGTAATCGCGCACCAATTTATCCACGTTCATATCCTTGGGCAGGCTGCGTTCTGCCTCGGACAAGAGCAGGGTTTCCCGAATCCATCGTTGTACGAAAGCGTTTATAATCAGTACACTATCATCACGTGCAGTACCTTCCGGGAACATCCCTTCCAGGGAGGATAGGCGAAGTTCTTTATTATACACTTTGGCTAACAGGCGATCGCCCTGTGGATCATTGCCTTTTTGGCCACAGGAAAAGCAGCAGGATACCACAAATAAGGCCAGCAGGGCGTTCCAGGTCAGCAGTTTCATTTTTGACGGATCATTTTTTCGAATACATTCTGATCAACTTTCACCGGGTACTTTGCGCGAAGGGATTCCACCCATTCCTGTTCGAGGTAGTCCTGGTAGTCTGCGACGATATACCCACGCGCCTCAGACAGTTTTTTAGGTTGGGGCGGGGTTACATTTTCGACTTTATAAAAGTAAAATTGATTGCTTTCGCGGTCAACTTTTATAGTCGTTACTTCACCGGCCGACCACTGCCCGATTTCGAGGGCCTCCTGGCTTTTATCGCGCTCCAAAACACCTTCTTCGACGCGGGCGATGACATTTTTGTCCCCGGCGTTGAATTCTTCCAGCATCTTTGCTTTAGATTTTTTGGCTGCTGCACTCCGGATAGATTCGAGGACAGCAATATTGAACGGCTCCACGAAATATCTGGTCACCTCTGCGCGCTCATTCCATTGATACTTTCCGGGTATCGTCTCGAAAAAACGCTCCAGGCCTATACTATCCTGGGAAGCTCTATCCCAAACCTCGATCCGGGTAGCCTCAAAAAGCAGGATACCTTCCTGGTATTCCCGGAGCAGGGCTTTGAAATCGGGATACCGGACCTCGAGCTGCTCTTCTTCAAATTGCATGCAGGACGATTCGACAAACTGCAGGTAGAGGGTTTGCAAGGCGTCCCGGAAGGGCGTCTCGCGCAGCTGCATACGCTCGCGGGAGGCTCCGGCGAGAAAGGCATTGAACTGTTCCATCGTATAGCGGCGGCTACCGAGCGAGAACAGGACCTCTTTCTGTCCGCCAGCCGGGGCTTTCCAGCGGAAAGTAAAGAAGGTATCATTGAGCATTTTGGCCATTTTATCCAGCAATGCCGTATTCTCTTTAAAGCTATTGGTTTTTTTGATATTCTCAATCATCGCCTTACGTGCGAGTTCAAACCTGCCATCCTGGCGGATTTGATTTTCTAATTGCAGGCGGGCTATCTCAAAAGAGGGGAACTCCTTTTTGCTGATGCGCTTTATGATATGCCATCCGATGCTGCTTTCGACCGGCCACGAGAAAGCGCCATCCTGCCGGATCGCAAAAGCGGTATCTTCGAATGCCTGTTCATAACGGTTGATCCCGAAGAAGCCCAGATACCCGCCTTTTTGTGCCGTACGGCTATCGTCAGAGACCTCACTGCAAAGGGTTTCGAAACGTTTCCCGTCGAGAAGTTGCAGATGATGGCTGTAAGCCAGTTCCTTCAGCTTATCGGGATCTCCTTCCCAAAGGTCTTTCCGGAGCAGAATATGGGCAATTTCGATTTCCCCCCTTGCCGGCCTGCGGGCGCCAACTTTCAGTAAATGATACCCTGCGCTGGAACGGAGGGGTTCACTCACCTTTTGAAGGGGCAGGGTATATGCGGCATTTTCCAGTGCATAAAAGCCATTGGGGAAAAGGACATTCAGGAATCCAATCTTACCGCCGTTGGCGGCGGTAGATTTATCTTCAGAAATTGACTGCGCCAGGGTAGCAAAATCTTCTTCCCCCGAGTCCAGCTGTTTTTTTGCCGAAACGGCTTTGCGATATGCTGCAAGGGTATCCGCAGGGGACGCTTCGGGGGAAAGCGCGAAGAAAATATGATGCACCTCAACATCCTGGGTCGAACGCTCGTATGCTTCGCGCACAAGCCGGTCGGTCACCTCGCGGTTAATCAAGTAAGAATCGGCAAGCTGCCTGCGGTAGCTCTGGAGTTCTTCCCTGAGCGAAGGAATGGTGTCGAGTTTCATGGCCTTGGCCCGCTCTACTTTGAGCTTAAACCGGATGTACAAATCGAGGTACTCCTGCAGGGATGCTTTAGAAAAATCTGCGTTTTTACCGTTGGTTTTGGTGTAAATATACTCGAATTCCGAAACCTGGACGTTGGTGCTACCGCATGTAAACAATACCGGGTCCTCCTTCTGGGCCTGCGCTACAAATCCGGTGAGCAGCAAAGAAAGCAACACAAAGAACCTGTTCATAATTGATTTTGCTTTATGCGAAGTTTAATTATATCAAAAAGGCAATCGTTTCATTACGTTTAACCTGCAATGGCACGGGTGCCTGTCAGGGTTATACACAGAGACTTAACGGTCTGGGCAGGCGTAGCCGGAAAATGTGTGTTTCCCACCCACACCAAAGCTTTTTGAAGGAGCCCAGCCCGGATATATAGCCGAAAAAGGTACGGTGAGCCTGGAAAACGACTTTTTAGCCCTCCATAATCCGGCCTCAGCAAGCCTGACATGCTATCAAAACGCAAATTTAAATAATTCGTCCTTATTAATCGCCGGAAGAAAAGGGTATCCTGAGCCAATTTTTGACCCGCCACCCTCAATAGACTTGTTTTATTCCTGGACATACACCCTTTTTACACGTGAGGAGATACCCGTGAAGATTTCATACGGAATCGTCTGGGCTACCTGTGCAAGTACCTTGACCGTGGGATCCTCCCCAAAAACAGAAACTACATCGCCGGGGCAGGCTTCCGGGATATCCGTGACGTCCACCATACACATATCCATACACACGGCCCCGAGTATAGGTGCTTTTTTTCCGCGGATCACCACGGAAAAGCAACCGTTGCCCGCACTCCGGGGCAGCCCGTCGGCGTACCCGATACTGATCGTAGCGATACGCATCTCACCTTCCACGCGTGCCAGCCGCCCGTAACCGATACTCTCTCCCGGACCCAGGGTTTTAATCTGGGAAATGGCCGCCTTCAGGAAAAGGACGACCCGAAGTTTTTCCTGGATACTTTTCGAGCTGTCTATCCCATAGAGGCCAATCCCCAAACGCACCATATCCATCTGGTATTGCGGGAAACGATGGATGCCGCTGGAGTTGAGCAAGTGGCGCAAAGGGCGATAGCCCAACACCCGGGCAATTTTTTCATACGCCGTCTCAAATCTATGGTATTGTTCATGGGTGAAAGCATCGTGGCGGGGGTCTTCGCTTGCCGCAAGATGAGAGAAAACACTGCGTACTTCCAGCCCGGGATTAGCCTGGAGCAGCTCCAGCAACCCAGGCAGCTCATGGACGTCAAACCCCAGGCGGTGCATGCCACTATCTATACTGATATGCAGGGGGAGCGATCCATTGTGGCGTTGCAGATATTCCAGCATGGCCTTTAGCTGTTCCAGGCTGAATATTTTGGGCTCCAGGCGATAGCGCAGCAGTTGGTCAACTCCGCCTGGTTCCGGGTTAAGCACCAGGATTGGCAGCTGGATACCAGCACGCCGCAGGTCGGCACCTTCATCTCCGTAAGCGACACACAGGTAATCGGTGCGGTAAAATTCCAGCAAACGGGCTACCTCCCTGCTCCCGCTCCCGTAGGCCGCTGCCTTTACCATGGCCATCGTCCGGACCCCCGGCCCCAGGATACGCTGATACACCCTTAAATTGTGGGCCAACGCATCCAAATGGATTTCCAGACGGGTTTGATGCACTTGACGGGCGAGCTGCTCTGCAACCTGTTCCAGGCCAAACAAACGCGCCCCCTTAATCAGGATTGCTTCGCGGTGAAAATCGAGTTCGGACAATACAGCAAGCAGGGATGCCGTATTGGAAAAGTATTGCTGCCGAACTGAAAAAGGCAGCCAGTCAATCAGACGCCGCGCCTGGGCACCGACCCCAATAACCCGCTCCACATTTTTTTCGGCAAGCATCCGTGCGATACGCCGATAGGCAATTTCAGGGGATTCCCCGCCCTGGAGCATGTCCGAGATAATAACCGTCCGGCGAAGGCCCTGTGCCTGGCGTTCCAGAAAATGCAGGGCCTGGTTGAGGGAGGTAAGGTCAAAGTTATAGGCGTCGTTGATAATCACGCACTGGTTGAGGCCTTCTTTCAGCTCAAGGCGCATCGCTACCGGTTCCAATTGCTCCATGCGCCGGGCGATATATTCCTGGGAAATCCCCGTAAACAACAGAAAAGCCCAGCAGTGTACCGCATTTTCTATTGATGCATTATCGGCAAAGGGGATGCGCACGCTGCAGGCTATGCCCTGGAACACCCCTTCGATGAAGGTAAACCGCCCCACCTGCCGGATATCCAGGATCTGCAAATCGGCAGGGTGCTGCTTTGACCAGGTAAAACAATGCCTCCCCATTGCCCTGATCTGCTGGTCCACCATTTCATCGTCGCGACAATAGATGATTGTATCCGCATTTTTGAAAAGCACGAGCTTTTCCTGCAGCTTTGCTGCCATGTCCGGGAACCCTTCGTTGTGGGCTTCGCCCAGGTTCGTAAACAAACCCACCTGAGGGCGGATTACCTCCTCCAGCCATTGCATCTCACCCATTTTAGAGATACCCGCCTCAAACAACGCTATTTCATGCCGCGGCTGCAACTGCCATACCGACAGGGGGACACCTACCTGGGAGTTGAAGCTCCTCGGGCTGCGCACCACTTGATAGTCTCCCTGCAGCATCTGAAAAAGCCACTCTTTGACAATAGTCTTGCCATTGCTGCCGGTTATGCCGAGTACCTGCACGTCAAACTGTGCCCTGTGATACGCTGCCAACTGCTGTAATGCCCTCAACGTATCCTGCACCTGGAGGATATTGGCCCCGGGAAAGCGTTCCGCGTCTATTATCCGGGACACTACAAAATTCCGGACCCCCTCTGCATATACGGTTGCGAGAAAATCGTGCCCGTCGTGGTGTTCTCCACAGATAGCGAAAAAGACCCCTACTTCCGGGAAATACAGCTGCCGGCTGTCCACCAGCAACGTTTCCACGGGGCGGCATTCCAGTGGCCCCTGTAAAAAAGCGGCGCCGATTGCAGCGGCGATTGTTTCTGGAGCGTACTGCATCATATATACCAGTGGTATCGAAATTACAGGTCAAAACCAATATCGCGGCGGAAATACTTCCCTTCGAAGCTAATTTTCTCCCCATTCTCATAGGACAGGCGCAAAGCCTCGCGAAAATCCGCCCCAAACGACGTAATAGCCATTACCCTGCCCCCATTCGTCAGTAGATGGGGGCCTTGCTGTTGCGTCCCGGCATGAAATACCAGGCTACCCGCTGTCCTGTCCGTACCAGTAATGACCTTGCCCTTTTCATAATGACCTGGGTACCCCCCCGATACGAGCATCACCGTTGCGGCTGCCCGGGGATCTTCTTCCAGGTCGAAAATATCCAGACGGTTCCCGGCCATGGCCAGAAGAAGCGCGGGCAAGTCGCTTTTCAGACGGGGCAGCACCACTTCCGTTTCCGGATCGCCCATTCTGCAGTTGTATTCGATTACAAAGGGATCGCCGGCCACTTCGATAAGGCCAAAAAAAACGAACCCATGATACACCAGCCCTTTTCGCCGGATCCCCTCCATAGTAGGGCCGACGATACGTTCCACCACTTTCTGCATCAGGGCGTCATCCACAAAAGGTACAGGGGATACCGCCCCCATACCGCCCGTATTAAGCCCGGTATCGCCTTCACCAATGCGCTTATAATCTTTTGCGACCGGTAAAATTTTGTATTGCTGCCCGTTCGTAAGGGCAAATACCGAAAATTCCCTGCCTGCGAGAAAAGCCTCTACCACCACCTTATCGCCAGCCCGACCAAATTTTCCGCTTAGCATCGCCCGGAATTCCGTATCCGCCTCTGCATGGGACCGGCAGATCAAGACCCCCTTTCCTGCAGCTAACCCATCCGCTTTTAGCACGATTGGCAGCGGATGGCCGGCGATATAGCGCAAGCCCTCATCAAGCGTATCTGCCGTGAAAGCACGGTATGCCGCCGTGGGGATACCCATTTCTTGCATAAAAGCCTTTGCAAAAGCTTTACTGCCCTCCAGCAGCGCCGCATCTCTCGAAGGGCCGATTATCCGGATACCGGACAATGCAGGGCGTTGAAGGAAAAAATCGTAAATCCCCCGCACCAGTGGTTCCTCTGGCCCCACTATAATCATCGCAATGGCATTTTCCAACGCAAACCCGGCCAATGCCTCAAAATCGTTAGGGTCGAGCGCAACCTGAGTCCCCAAACCGGACATCCCCGGGTTGCCTGGGGCGATGAACAAACGGTGACACAACGGGCTCTGTACAATTTTCCAGGCAAAAGCATGCTCCCGCCCACCACCACCTAAAAGGAGGATATTCATTTTTTTGCCCAAATATACGGCGTGCAGGGGCAAATCCTAAAATCAATCCCGGTAATCCTCAAAATCCTGTGAAACCTGTTTTACCTTTGTTAAAATAAGATTTAAAAAATGATTACCTATATAAAAGGCGAAATCACCTTCAAAAACCCTGCTTTCCTCGTCCTCGAAACAGGAGGTATCGGGTATATGATCCATATCAGCCTGCATACCTATACCCAGATCGAAAAACTCGATCATACCCGTATCCTCACCCATCTCCATATCAAGGAAGACAGCCATACGCTATATGGTTTTGCCGAAGAACAGGAAAGAAGCCTCTTCAGGCATCTCATCTCTGTGAGCGGTATCGGCCCCGGTACCGCACAAATCATCCTCTCAGCTATGAACCCAACAGATATACGAGCCGCCATCATCGGCGAGCGGGACGATGCGTTCCGCACCGTCAAAGGTATAGGCCCCAAAACTGCCAAGCGCCTCATCCTCGACCTGAAGGATAAACTCAGCAAGGATGGCGGCGAAACCCTTTCTCCGCCCTTATCCCCCTCAGACAATACAATCCGCGAAGAGGCGTTATCTGCTTTAGTTGCATTGGGATTCAATAAGATTACCGTGCAAAAAACCTTGAATCAAATACTCAAAGACCAACCTGCCATTGGCAGTGTAGAACCCTTAATCAAGCTGGCATTAAGAGCGTTATCTTCCTGATTACTGTATTCTGAAAACCGGCACGTACATTAAATATACCGGCCGGTGCTACCGCAATTTCTATGAGCAACAAAGCATTACTCTTTTTTCTGATTTCAGCTATTGGCACGCTTACTTTAAGTGCATTCAACGGGTCCTTCACCCCCCCCAATGCCCACCAGCCTACCTACCCCACAAGGATCAGTGAGGATACCCTGCCCCCAATCATTGACCGAAAGGGCGATTTCATCAACGACCCCCCTAAAAATACCATTGACCTTAAGGACCCTTCGGCCATTCAGAAAAATGTCGAATACGATCCCGAAACCAACCGATACATCCTCTACGAACGGATCGGAAACGATTTTTTCCGCCCCCCTACCTATATGACCTTCGAAGAATACCTCGAATACCGGCGCAAACAAGATGAAACTGACTATTTCCGACAGCTCGCAGGGGTACACGATGGCAAAAAACGCAGCGAAGTCGAAGATCCCCTGGCCAAATTCAATATACAGAAAACCCTCATTGACCGGCTCTTCGGTGGTACTACTGTGGATATCCGCCCACAAGGCAATATTGATCTCACCTTCGGCGGCGACTATCAGCGCCTCGATAACCCTATCCTCACCGAACGGCAGCGCCGCACCGGTGGCTTCGATTTTGACATGAATATCCAGATGAATGTCACCGGCAAAATCGGCGAAAAACTCAACCTGAATACAAATTTCAATACCAACGCCATCTTTGACTTCGATAACCAGATCAAACTCAATTATAACGCGGATGAATTCAGCGAAGATGAAATCCTCAAAAAAATCGAAGCCGGCAACGTAAGCCTCCCTCTACGCGGTTCTCTTATCCAGGGTGCTCAAAGCCTCTTTGGGCTCAAAACAGAGCTTCAATTTGGCCACCTCCGCCTCACAGCTATCGGCTCACAGCAAAAATCCCAGCGCCAAAACGTCAAATTACAGGGAGGGAGCCAAGTCCAAAAATTCGAGGTCAAAGCCGACCAGTACGACGAAAACAGACATTTCTTTCTCTCCTTCTACAACCGCGATAACTTCGAGGGCGGGCTGGAAAATATGCCCCAGATCCGCTCCGTATTCAAAGTGGAAAATCTCGAAGTCTGGATTACCAACGACCGCAATGAGGTGGACAATGTGCGCGATATCGTCGCACTCGCCGACCTGGGCGAGCCCTCCCGGCTCGTCAACCCTGCTGCCAACCCGCCCCTGCCCAATCCACCTTTCCGCGACCTCTTCGGGCAACCCCTGCCGGATAACGCCTCCAACAACCTTTATGGCCGCATCGTCCGCAACCCCGAAATGCGCGAAATTGACAAGGCCGTAGCTACTCTGCAAAATGATTTCGGACTCGCACAGTCCCGTGACTTCGAAAAAGTCAATGCCCGAAAACTCAAACCTACAGAATACACCTTCCATCCCGATCTGGGCTTTATCTCCCTCAATATCAATGTACAACCCGACCAGGTCATCGGCGTGGCTTTTCAATATTCCTACAACGGGCGCAGCTATAAAGTCGGCGAACTCTCCATCAACTCCGAAAATACCAAGCCGGACTCCTCCCTCAACGTCCTTTTTGTCAAAATGCTGAAAAGCACCACCCAGCGCACCGATGTGCCCACCTGGGACCTGATGATGAAAAACGTCTATCCCGTAGGTGCTTTCCAGGTTACCCAGGCAGACTTCCGCCTCGATATCTTTTATGAAGACCCCGGCAAAGGAGAAAAGCGATTCCTCCCCGAAACCAATCTCGCCGGCAGACCCCTCCTAAGGGTATTCAACCTCGACCGCCTCAATACCCAGGGAGACCCACAACCCGACGGCGTCTTCGACTTCGTGCCCGGTGTGACCATCAACCTGCGCTCAGGCAGGATTATGTTTCCTGTGCTGGAACCCTTTGGCTCCTCCCTCGCCCGGCAAATTGACGATCCCGAACTACGCAAAAAATATACCTTCCAGGAATTATACGACTCCACCCTTTTCCTCGCCCAGGAATTCCAGGAAAAAAACCGCTTCGCTATCCGCGGTACCTATAAATCGTCGGTCAGCAGCGAAATCTCCCTCGGTGCCTTTAATATCCCGCCTGGCTCCGTTAGGGTCAGTGCCGGCGGCCAAAGCCTCATCGAAGGACGGGATTATGAAGTGGACTATAATATCGGAAGGGTGCGCATCCTCAACGACGCCATCCTCAATACCGGTGTGCCGATCGACGTTTCTTACGAAGACAATACCCTCTTCGGGTTTCAGACTAAAAGCCTCTTCGGCTTGCGGGCAGATTACGAAATAGATAAAAATTTCAATATCGGGGCCACGGCGATGAAACTCTTCGAACGTCCCTTTACGCAAAAGGTCAATATCGGAGAAGACCCAATCAATAACTCGATTTATGGGATGGACCTCAACCTCAGCAGGCAGGCACCCTGGCTTACCAAAGCTATTGACGCCATTCCCGGCCTTTCTACCAAGGAAATGTCGAATATCAGCGTCAATGCCGAAGGTGCCCTGTTGCGCCCCGGCCATTCAAGGGCCATCAACCAGGATAAAAAAGATGAAGGCGGTATCGTTTATATTGACGACTTTGAGGGTAGCGCCAATACCATTGACCTGAGGCAGCCGGTAGCCAACTGGTTCCTGGCCAGTATCCCCCAAAATGACGAACTCAACAGCAACCCCCTGTTCCCGGAAGCCAAACTCATCAACGACCTGCGCTCCGGCACCAACCGCGCAAGGATGAGCTGGTATCGCATTGACCAAAATGCACGCGCAGGAAACGACGCTACAAACCCTTATACCAGCCTGGTACCTCAAATCGAAGTATTCCCCAACCTGCAGCTCGCGCCCAGCGACCTCCCCAATATTCCCACCTTCGATATCACCTACTTCCCGGAAGAAAGGGGACCTTACAACTTCGATATTCCGGGCGGATACCCCGGTATCTCCCGTGGGGTGCGTTTTATCGGGGACTCTATGGTGCTGCGTAGTCCCGAAACCCGCTGGGGCGGTATTATGCGGGCCCTTACCAGCAATGATTTTCAAAGCACAAATACCGAATTCCTCGAGTTCTGGCTGCTCAGCCCGTTCCTCGATACCGATAACCCCAAAAACCCCTCCGAAAATTATCAGGCCCAGGAAGGTGACCTCTTTATCAATCTGGGCAATATCTCCGAAGACATCCTCCGCGATTCCCGAAAATTTTTCGAAAATGGCTTGCCTGGACCCATTAACCCGGACAGACGCACCGAATCCACCGAATGGTCCAAAGTGCCCGTCGCCCAACAAATCACCCAGGCTTTTGATAATGACGAAGAAACCCGAAGGCTCCAGGATGTCGGCCTCGATGGCTTCAATAACGAAGAAGAACGCAAAAAATTCTCCCCGTTCATCGAGACCGTACGTGCCGCTAACCCCAATGCCGCCAACCGCGTAAGTAACGACCCTTCTAACGACGATTTCCGCTATTTCAATGACGGCGGGTTCCCCAAAGAGGCCGGCCTCATCGAACGTTACCGCTTTTTCTCCAACCCGGAAGGGAATTCCCGCTCCAACAGCGGTAGCAACGAGCTTAATTCTTCTACCAACATCCCCGATGCAGAAGATATTAACCGCGATAATACCCTGAACGAAACGGAAAACTACTTCCAGTACAAAATTCCGATCCGCGCCAACCCCGCCAGCCCAAGGGAAATTGATATCAACCGCACGCCCTTTATCACCGACCGCCTCGAGGCAGCCAATGGAAGGATCTGGTACCGCTTCCGTATCCCCCTCAATGGCCCCAACAAAGTGGCCGTAGGTGGTATCCGCGACTTCCGCTCTATCCGTTTTATGCGCCTCTATATGACCGGGTTCCAAAAGCAGGTCACGCTGCGCTTCGCCCGTATGGAATTCGTACGCAACCAGTGGCGGCGCTACAACCAGGACCTCTCCGATGTCAACCCCATCCCCTGTGATGCACAAACCCAATTCGACGTAGATGCCGTAAATATCGAGGAAAACAGCAACCGCCAGCCCTTCAACTATGTACTCCCTGAAGGAATACGCAGAGAACTCGCCCTGGGCGTCTTTTCCACCCAGCAAAATGAACAATCCCTTACCATGACCATTCGCGGGCTGTGCGACGGAGAAGAAAAAGCCGTGTTCAAACGCCTGGATATGGATATGCGCGTCTATGAACGTCTCAAAATGTTCGTTCACGGCGAAATCCTCGACAAACTCCCAATCCGCGACGGTGACCTCTCCGTGTTCGTCCGCATTGGCAGCGATTTTAAAAACAACTACTACGAATACGAAGTCCCGCTCGTTATGTCCGATCCTGCCCGGCTTCCCTCCGACAACCGCACTGCGGAGTATAAACTGGAAATATGGCGCGCAGAAAACGATTTTGATATCCCCCTGAAACTCTTCACCACCCTGAAAGAAGAGCGCAACAACCTGGGTTTACCCCTGACCGATGAATACATCCGCCAACTCGAAGACCTCGGCCTGCCCGGTATGCCCCATAAAATAAAAGTACGCGGCAATCCTAACCTCGGACTGGCAAAAATTGCCATGATCGGCGTCAGAAACCCTGGTGGTGGTCAGCAACTGCCCCTGAATACCGAAGTCTGGATCAATGAACTGCGCCTCACCGGCCTCGACGAACGCGGTGGAGGCGCTGCAATCGCACGTATGGACGTCCAACTGGCCGACCTCGGCAATGTCACCCTGGCCGGAAATTACAGCAGCATCGGATTTGGCGCACTCGACCAAAAAGTCCAGCAGCGCAGCAGGCAGGAAGTCGCTGGCTACGACGTCTCTGCAAATATCGAACTCAGTAAATTCCTGCCAAAGGACTGGGGGCTCCGCATCCCTTTCTATGCACAGCGTTCCAACATCACGAAAACCCCGGAGTTCGACCCCTATGATATGGATATTGTCCTCAAGGAAAAAATCCAGAATGCCACCGGGCAAGAAAGGGATTCCATCGCCAATATTACCCAGGAAGTATCCAATCTCAGTAGCTATGCTTTCACCAACGTCCGAAAGGAAGCCTCCGGAGGCGGTAGCTCAAAACCAATGCCCTGGAGTATCCAAAATTTTACCCTCAGCTATTCCTATACCAAATCCGAACGCCGCGACCCCCTTATCGAATTCGACGAGCTCACCCGCCGTACCAGCGGCCTCGATTACCAATTCGCCGTCCCAATCAAATATATCGAACCGATGAAAGGGATCAAAAGCGAATTGCTCAAACTTTTTTCGGAATTTAACTTCAACCCCGTCCCGAATTCGTTCAGCTTCAGCACCCAGCTCGACCGGCACTTTAACCGAACCAGGTTCAGGTTTACTGGCCTTGAAGACCGCTTCAATACCTTCTACAACAAACGCTATACCTGGGACAGGAACTATAACCTGCAGTGGGACTTTACCAAGTCCCTCAAATTCACCTTCACCGCTGCCAATAATGGCGTCGTGGACGAACCCAATGAAATTGACCTCATTGACGACCCATCCATCGAAGATATTGAACAGGCTCGGCGCGACAGTATCTGGCAGAACCTCCAGCGCTTTGGCCGTACCAAAAACTACCTGCATAATTTCCAGGTCAGTTATAACCTGCCGATCAGGCTCCTCCCCTTCATGGACTGGATTTCCTCAAGGGCACAATACCAGGGTGAATATGGATGGACCGCAGCCGCACTCAATACCGACAGCCTCGGCAGCGTAATCCAAAACCGCCAGGACATCCAGTTCAGTGCCGACTTTAACTTCGAAGCCCTCTATAATAAGGTGCCTTTCCTGCGTTCCATTAACCGGGGAAGCCAAAACCCCGCAGCACCTGGAGGAAGAATCCCACGGCAAGGGGGACAAGAAGAGGAAACAGAAGGGGAGGAGGCCCAGAGCGCCGGCGGGAGCGTCCTTAGGGCCGTGCTGCGCCCATTGCTGCTCGTCCGCCGTGCCCGGTTCAATTTTACCCGGCAGTCCAATACCATCGTTCCCGGCTTCATGCCCCAGGCCCGTATGCTCGGTATGGGGCAAAACCTCTCCGCCCCGGGATGGGATTTCGTATCCGGCCTGCAACCTCGTATCCGCGAACTCCGGCCCGAAGAATATTATTCCGAAAAAGACTGGCTCGGCCAGGCCGCCCAAAAAGGATGGATCACTTCCAATGTTTTCCTCAACCAGGAGGCAGTCCAAAATTTTACCCAGAATTACGATGCCCGCGTGACCCTCGAACCATTCCGCGACTTCCGCATCGAACTTGAAGCAACCCGCAACTTCACTGAAAACCACTCCCAGTATTTCAAAGATACCCTCTTTGACAATACGTCAAATTTTGTCCATGCAATCCCTAAAGATGCAGGTTCACTGACCCTCTCCTATGCCGCGCTGCCTACGCTGTTCCAGGATGACCGGACAGAAATCATCGCCTTGTTCCGAAAGTTCGAAGATAACCGCCTCGTCATCTCCCAGCGTCTCGGACAGGGCCAGCACAACGATTCTACCCTCGCCCTCAACGGTTATACCTTCGGCTACGGACGCACCCAGCAGGATGTCCTCATCCCTGCATTTATCGCCGCTTATACCGGAGAAGACCCCAACACTACCAGCCTCGACCTCTTCGATATGCTGCCGCGCGTCAACTGGCGCCTCAATTACAACGGATTGTCCAGGGTAAGGCTCTTTAGCGAGCTCTTTCAAAATTTCAGCCTCACCCACGGATATAAGTCCACCCTGACCATCAACCGCTTCAATACCGGCCTCGACTACCTGCGCACCTTCGATTTCGGTGGGCTCAACGAGCTCAACGGCAACTTCTACGCCCGCCTGGAAATCCCTGAAATTGTCATTCAGGAAGGCTTCAGCCCACTTGTGGCAATTAATGCAACCCTCAAAAACGGAATGTCCTTCAACGCTGATTATAAAAACTCCCGCACCCTGGCCCTCAGCCTCGTCAATAACCAGCTGGCAGAAACCCGCCGAAAAGAAATGATGATCGGCTTTGGCTATATTCTCCGAAATGTCAACATCCCCTTTCTCACTGGTAAAAAATTGCCTCCTAAGCCCAAAGGTAACCGCGTCGCAGGTATCGGCAAAACCAATGCAGGCACGACCGGCCCTCCCGCCCCAAGTCCGAACCAAGGTAATGACCTCGATATCAACTTCAACCTGCGGATGTCGGATGATGTCACCTTTAACCACCTGCTCGACCAGGGTATCGTAGAGCCCACCCGGGGAAGCTACCTCCTTAGCTTTTCCCCTTCGGCAGAATATCGCCTCAACCAGCGATTGTCCCTACGGATATTTTTTGATTACCGCTATAACGAACCTAAAACCTCTGCCGGGTTCCCCAGAACAGATGCCTCCGGCGGGATCGTGGTGCGCTTCTCTCTGTAAGGGTATTCCAAAGCAGTGTAAAAGCCCCTGGCCTGTCCAAAAGTATTCTGCTACCTTCAGCGGCAGAATAATATTCTTTAAAACGCCTATTTTGTTCATTTTTAGAATAAAAATGAACAAAATAGGCGTTTTAAAGAATATTCGCTGGCGACGAATGCTGCCAAAGGACTTATCAGACAGCCTCTGAAAAATTTTATTTCGCCGTAAAAAGCGGCAAAAGTCTTTTTATCACGACCTCCGGCATAAACTTAACCACCTTCAGGTTAAATTGATGTTAAAAAGCCTCCCTGCTTATCAGGATAGCCTAATTTTGCAAAGGGTACAGTCATGAATCTGCCTGCCAGTGGCCCGGTTATCCGGCTCACCGCGATCAAACACCCCCCTCCCTAAACCAGCTACAATGAAAAAACGCGCAATTTGGGCAATTATCGCATTGATGAGCGCCGCGGTATTTGGTGTGGTCTGGCTGCAAATGGACTTAATCCGTATGTCCATAAGTGTAAACGAAGAGCGCTTTGATAAAAATGTATATTACGCGCTCAACGAAGTCGCCAGGCAGCTCGAAGCCGAGGAGCGGCGCGAAGAGCTTTTCTCCTCGCTCGGCCTCAACGGCTTTATCACCAACTATATCCAGCAGGAGCGCATATCCTCAGATGACCGGGACAGAAAACCATTGACAACAGGCAAGCGCCCGACGGCGCTGATGCTCAGTGAACTTATGCAAGACCCCACAGTCTATGCCCTCTATGGGTTGACCCTGGCCAGCAGGCCCATCGAAGAACGCATTAAACCTCAATTTCTGGACGCAGCGCTCAAACAGGCCTTTCGCAACAGAGGCATGGATCCCACACAATCCATCTATGCTTTTCATTACGGTATATTCTCCTATGCCAAAAAAAGCCTCGTCTTCACCAATGGCCACTTCATCGTCACGGATAACCTGGACCACCAGGTACCCGCCCCCGGTTTCAAACCCAAAAACCTCTATAACCCAGATTATGCCGTCGCCCTTTTTCCCCATGACAAACCCAAAACCGGAGAGCTGCGCGTATTTTTTCCCAATCGCAATAATATCGTCTGGAGCTCCCTCTGGCAAAATTTCCTGGGCTCCATTTTTTTCACCGCTATCATCCTGTTTTGCTTTGGATATACCTTGTACGTGATCTTTCGACAAAAACAATTGTCCGAAATGAAAACCGATTTTATCAACAATATGACCCATGAGTTCAAAACCCCCATCGCCACCATATCCCTCGCTGCCGATTCCATCTCCAGCCCTATGATACTCGGCAACCCCGAAAAGATCAAACGCTTTGCCAACATAATAAAACAGGAAAATAATCGTATGAATAATCAGGTGGAGAAAGTACTCCAGATGGCCTTGATAGATAAACAGGAGTATTCCATTAAATTATCCGAAGTCAATCTGCACGAAGTAATCTCTGCCGCACTGGAAAATATAAACTTACAAGTGGAAAGCAGGGGAGGGACCGCCCATGCCTTCCTGGAGGCCACCAACCCCATCGTACAGGCCGATTTGACCCATGTATCCAGCATCGTCAATAACCTGCTGGATAACGCCAATAAATACTCTCCCGAAAAGCCGGAAATCAGCGTATCCACGCGCAACCGGCACGACGGGGTGGAAATTGTGGTCAAGGACTGTGGGATCGGGATGAGCAAAGCGGTACTCAAACATATTTTTGATAAATTCTACCGCGTCTCTACCGGCAACCTCCACGATATTAAAGGCTTCGGCCTGGGCCTGAGCTATGTCAAAGCAATGATGGATGCTCATAAGGGACATATTGATGTCAAAAGCGAACCAGGAAAAGGAAGTACATTCACGTTGTTCTTCCCTTTCCAAATCGAAGGATAGCGCGTTAAATCTATTGTACCGATCCTGAACCCCCGCTAAAAGAAACGATTATGGAAAAAAATAAAATCCTGCTCGTAGAAGATGACCAAAATTTCGGCGATGTGCTGCGCTCCTACCTGGATATGCACGACTACCAGGTCACCCTCGCTAAAGATGGTGCCGAAGGCCTTGAAAAATATCGGAAGGGCCACTTTGATCTCTGCATCTTCGATGTCATGATGCCCAAAATGGACGGCTTTTCCCTGGCCAGGGAAATCCGCAAAACAGACGAAGAAATACCTATTATTTTTCTTACCGCCAAAGCGCTTAAAGAAGATGTACTGGAAGGCTTCCGTATCGGCGCCGATGATTATATCACCAAACCCTTCCTTTCCGCCGAATTATTGGCCAGGGTACACGCTATCCTCAAACGCAGCCACAAGTCAGAAATCAAGGAAGAAGAAAAAGAATTTATCATTGGAAAATATCATTTTAATTTTCCATTAAGAATCCTTACTTTTGGCCTCGGAGAGCGTACAGAGGAAAAATTCAAGCTGTCGCCTAAAGAAGCCCAGCTCCTCAAACTCTTTGCCGTTCACATGAACGACATTCTCCCCAGGTCAGAAGCACTGACCAAAATATGGAGCGAAGATAACTACTTCACCGCCCGGTCTATGGACGTATTCGTGACTAAGTTGCGCAAGTACCTCAAACGCGACGAAAATATCGAAATCGTCAATATCCACGGCAACGGGTTCCAATTACTCGTTAAAGCGGACGAAGGATTATAAGAATAGTTTTTGGGATTATGATTAGGGCTGGGTAATGCTTCATTGCTCAGCTTTTTTTTTATCACCCCCTTATGTTTTACCGCCGATTCCTGCAACCCGTTTTATTCGCCTTTGCCCCCGAAGCTGCGCATGGGCTCACCCTATCCCTGCTCAAAGCGATCTGCCTTTTACCCGGTGCATCATGGCTGCTGCGTAAATCCTTCTGCATCCAGGACCCACGCCTTAAGCGCCAGGTCATGGGACTCGATTTCGCAAATCCCGTAGGCCTTGCGGCAGGCTTCGATAAAGATGGAAAAGTATTCCGGGAAATGGCTGCCCTCGGGTTTGGCTTCATCGAGCTGGGCACCGTCACCCCACTGCCACAACCTGGCAACCCCAAACCCCGGTTGTTCCGCCTGCCCACCGATCAGGCCCTCATCAACCGGATGGGGTTCAACAACCTCGGAGCAGTGGCGCTCGCCAAACGCTTAAGCCGGACACCAAGACCTGAAGGCCTCATCCTTGGAGGAAATATCGGCAAAAATAAAAATACCCCCAACGACCAGGCCACCGCTGATTATCTCACGTGCTTCAATACCCTGTTCCCGTGGGTGGACTATTTCGTCGTAAATGTCAGCTCCCCCAATACGCCCGACCTCCGGGAGCTACAGGATAAAGCCCCGCTCTCTGCCATCCTCCATGCACTCCAGGAACAAAACGCCCGGTACCCCGCACCTAAACCTATCCTACTGAAAATCGCACCCGACCTCAACACATCCCAACTCGACGATATCCTGCAAATCGTCCGTCAAACAAAAATCACCGGTATCGTCGCTACCAATACGACTGTTTCCCGTGAAGGCCTGGATACACCTGCCAGTGCCATCCGCGAAATTGGGCCAGGTGGCCTCAGCGGTGCCCCCCTGCGTCAGATGTCCACCGGGATTATCCGCTATCTCCGTGCAAAGGGACCGGAAGATATGGTCATCATCGGTGCCGGTGGCATCGGCAACGCCAGGGAAGCCAGAGAAAAATTCGCAGCAGGTGCCAATCTGCTGCAAATCTATACAGGACTGGTGTACTATGGGCCCACCCTCCCGAAATCTATCCAAAAGTCACTGCTCACCTGATCCCCTGCCCTCATATTACGGTTTTTTGCTATGGTATCATTTTTGATACTCCAATATTGGTATCAATTTGGCGAAAAAATCTGCTTTTCCAAACTGCTCCTTGCGGCCTGCCGCTAATATTTTATCGGCCCGGAAGCGTACTTTGGATAAAGCCCTTAGGCTCGGTTATCGTGATCAAACAAACTACACACAACGTATTCAGGGACATCCGCTTCTGGCTGTTGCTATGCTCGCTCATCCTGCTAATATGGGGTTCGCTCAAAGGATATCCCGTGTGAAGTAGGGAAAAAGAGCCAGCGCCAGCACAAAAATATGGGGGCATACAAAAAGATTCAACGCTGTCTTTTGCCGGCTTGCGCCGCCAAAGAATACTTTTTTGAAAATTATACAGCCGCTCTTTTTACACAACCTCATTTAACCAACCTTCTACTTTAGTTTGAAACTCAGATCCAGGCTCCGGACTGAGTGGGTAAGGGCACCAATGGAGATGAAGTCCACT
>Ga0068872_10000542_pt1 | contig 31962 bp, 27 predicted proteins | sample NOAtaG_7_FD_66441 | JGI IMG/M metagenome (GOLD analysis project Ga0068872, IMG submission 66441) | Freshwater lake microbial communities from Lake Erie, under a cyanobacterial bloom - NOAA_Erie_Diel1S_2200h metaG | ecosystem: Environmental > Aquatic > Freshwater > Lake | place: USA: Ohio, Lake...
CGGTGTCGAACCAACGCATGGACAGATCCTGTCGCTTCCAATTTTCCTCGTCAGCCGGTGCTTCCAAATCATGGAAGACTACTGGCCACCCTTCTTCTCTTTCAACTTCTCGGCGATGAAGTCGGAAAGCTTTTCACCACGCAGTTCTTGGGAAGTCCCGAGAATCTGCCCCGAGTCGCCGTCGACGAGAAGAACGAATGGAATCCCGCTGACATCGTACTGCGCACCCAGCTTGGTATCCCAACCCTTCCCTTCATAGACCTGCGTCCAAGGAAGCTCGCGATCCTTCAAGAACTCGCGGACCTTCTCTTCCTGGCCCTCCTGATCAAAACTGATCCCCAGGATTTCGAACCCCTCTTCGTGCCAATCGTCATAAGCCTTCTTGACATTCGGCAGCTCGGCAATGCATGGACCACACCAAGTAGCCCAAAAATCCAGCATCACCAGCTTGCCCGCATACTGCTTGGGAAACTCGATCGCCTGCCCATCCAGATCGGTCGCGATGAAGGGGAGCGCCGACTTGCCCAGCCGCAGATCGGGAGGCAGCGGCAGTTGTGGTAGTTCTTCGTCGGCCTTCCGCAGTGACAGCTTCCCTTCCTTGAGCTCCAGGAGCATCGTGGATCCAGTGAAGTTGAAGGGCTTACCAATCGCCACCATCTCGTAGTTGCGGCTGACCTCGCCATTGCCGTCGCGGTCGATCGGCAGCATCGAGTCCGACTCGATCGCCCCGGCCGAGAATGTCTGTAGTTTCTGTCCATCGATCTCGAAGGCATATTCGTAGCCGAAGTCGGCATACCAGAGCAACGTATTGGCCAAGGGAGCCCGACGAGGGTCCTTCGGATCGAATCGGTAGCAGTTGATCTTCCCAAGATCTCCACCCCCCAGATCGATCTTGGAACCACCGCTGTACATCGTCAGTTCCCCCTGCTCCCGTGGCTCCCAAGTCGCCTGGGGGTCGTTCGTCAGATCGCCGTCGCCGTTGGTGTCGATCCACAAACGATTTGGCCCTTCCTCGGGCTGATCGATCACAAAAGCCCAAGACTTATCCCCCAGGGTCAATTTTCCATAGCCCGGCTTGACCAAACCTTCAGGTGCTACCTGGACGATCGATGCTTCCTGATCCATCTCCGCGCGAATCGGGCGATAACCCCCAACCCTCGCCGTCACCCCCTCCCCAAGGAACTTCTGTTCCACTTCACCAGCCGAGACCGCATTCAGGGTACTACCCATCAATGCGATCGCTACCGGGACTCGACGCAGGAGTTTTGCATGGACTGTCTTCATGGCTACCTTTCGGAAAGAAGAGTTCGCTCTGGAATTACCCCGCTGGGAATTCCCCGTGGCAGAGCAACCGATGCTTCGTCAGCTGCTTGGAGTTCCTGGCAATTCACACGGAGATTTGGTTCGACAAGTGTCTCACTCTAACGAAAGGAACCGCCAGTGGCAATTTTACGAGAGCGGTGGGTTGGGCCCCGAGAAGGCGCCATGGAGACCTCCCAGCCCGCTTCTTTTCACTCTTTTTCCCGTTTTGTCCCTAACGGTTTTTGATGTCATCGGTACGATGGGGACCACCTGACCGGCAAAGCTCGCTCTTCGCCGGCGGTTGTCAGAGGCCGGCGATCGTCGATTTGGCCGTTTGGATTGATTCGAGAAAAGGGATTAGAGTTCTGCATGTCGGAAAAGGACGAATCGAACGAGTTGCCACAGGAGTCAGTTCTGGAGCAAGAGCCCAATCGGCCGCAGGCGGATTCGGAGATCCCGCAGGAAGTTTCGCATCTGCCCGAGGGAGATTCGGAGTTCCCACAGGACATCGACCTGACAGAGTCTGAGTTGGTAGAGTCAGAAACAATGCAGTCGGAACCGACGCAGACCACCGCTCCACCCATCGCTGCTTCGGCAGGTAATTCGTTTGGCGATTTTGGTCTGGACCCCCGTTTGGTCCGGGCCGTGGAAGCGGCCGGCTACACGCAGCCCACTCCGATTCAGGCCAAAACGATTCCTCATCTGATCAAGGGCCGCGACGTTCTGGGGCAGGCGCAGACTGGCACCGGCAAGACCGCCGCGTTTGCTCTTCCCTCCCTCCACCGGCTCGACCCCGAAATCCCGACGGTTCAGGTCTTGGTCCTGACGCCGACTCGCGAACTGGCGATTCAGGTCGCCGACTCCTACACGAAATATGCCTCCCAGATGCGGCGCGTTCCAATCGCCTGCATCTATGGCGGTCAGGACTACCAGATCCAGTTTCGGCAACTGGACAGCGGCGCCCAGATTGTCGTCGGTACCCCTGGTCGCATCATGGACCACATGCGGCGAGGCTCTTTGGTGCTGGACGCCCTCCAATGCCTAGTACTCGATGAAGCCGACGAAATGCTGAAAATGGGTTTCGCCGATGACGTCGAATGGATCTTGAATCAGACCCCTGGCAGCCATCAGACCGCACTGTTCTCTGCGACGATGCCAGAACCGATCCGGCGGATCGCCAGTCAGCACCTCAAGGATCCCGCTCACGTCAAAATCGCTCAGCAGTCGGCCACCGCTGATACGGTGCGCCAACGCTACGTCGTGGTCACCCACGAGGATCGTCCCGCCGTCCTAGCTAGATTGCTGGAGGCAGAGCCGACCGATGGAGTGCTGGTTTTCGTCCGTACCAAGATGGCCTGCGAACCGCTGGCCGATTACCTGCGGGAACGTGGTTTTCGCGTCGCTGCTCTGCATGGCGAAGTCGCCCAGCGTCAGCGCGAACGAGTCATCGATGGTCTGAAGAACCACCGGATTCAGGTCGTTGTCGCCACCGACGTGGCTGCCCGAGGACTCGATGTGCAGCGAATCAGTCATGTGATCAACTACGATCCACCTAATGACAGCGAAGTCTATATCCATCGAATCGGCCGAACCGGCCGAGCAGGAAGAAGCGGCGAAGCCATCCTGATGGTCAGCCCCCGCGAACGCGGCCGATTGCGGCTGATCGAGAAAGAAACGCGGCAGACGATCCAGCCGATGGAGGTCCCCAGCAACCGACAGATCAACAAGAAGCGGGTGCAGCAGTTCCACGACCAGATCGACCAGGCACGAGAGCATGCCGACGTCGAATCGTACAAGTCGATTCTGGAACAGTACCAGCGAAGCCACGAAGGAGTTCCCTTGGAGGAAATCGCCGCTGCCATGGCGGTTCTGGCACAGCAAGGCAAGCCTCTGCTGGAACGCGACACCATCCCTACCCTGGAATTTTCGAGGGAACGGCCTGGCAAGGAAAACCTCCGAGGCGATCGAGCTACCGACCGACCTCGCGACTCCCGTCGCGGTCCTCCCGTCGCCGAAGGAATGGAAAGCTATCGAGTCGATGTTGGCCGACGGCATGGCGCTACCGTGGCGAAGCTGGCCGAAACGCTGGCCAGTAGCTGCGGCATCAGTATCGAAGATGTTGGAAGAATCCATATCGAAGACGATTCCAGCACCGTCCAAATGCCTGAAGGACTTCCACCCGATCTCCTAAGGTTGCTACAACAGCAACAGTTTCAAGGCCAACCACTTCGGATGCGGCGCTGTTTCGAAGGCCAACAGTCCGCAGGTCGCGGTGCCCCAGGCTTCCGACGATCCTTCAGCGGACCTCGCGCCGGTGGACCTCGTTCCTCTGGCCCAAGAAGCGGTGGCCCTCGTCCCAGCGGGCCTCGATCTGGCGGGCCTCGATCTGGCGGACCTCGTCCAGCTCGAGGGCCCGGTCGCTTTGACGACCGACCACCCCGCCGCAGTCCCCGCCCTGGCTCCGACGGTCCCCAGGGGCCCCGTCCGCCAAGAAAACCCCGAAACGGCTGATCCTGTCTGCCAACAGACACCTGATTGCGTTTCTCCTGTCGCGCAACGATGCCCGTTACAATAAACCGAAGGCCAAACGGTCGATCGATCCGTAAGCCATTGCACCTGGAGATCGACTACCCTCAGGATCTCGTCTCTTGGCGGCTTGAATCTTCGTGACTCCGACTCCATCCCCCACCCGAAATGCGCTGCTGGAAGTCTGCGTCGATACCGTCGCTGCTGCTGTTGCCGCCTGTCAGGCAGGGGCCGACAGGATCGAGCTAAGCCAGGGACTGGAATTGGGAGGCCTAACTCCTTCGATCCATCTAACCATGGAAACACGCCGCGCCATCGATCGACCACTGGTGGTCCTGGTGCGATGCCGAGGTGGAGGATTTCAATACGATGAAGTTTCCCTGCGAGTGATGCGCGACGATTGCCGCCGTCTGATCGACCTGGGGATCGACGGCCTGGTTGTCGGTGCCCTGGATCGCTCCGGCTCTTCTTTGGATTGGCGCTGGATGGAATCGCTCCCCGAACTAGCACCGCCTCCGTTTCAGTGGGTGGTGCATCGCGCATTCGATGCGGTCGCCAAGCCGCTGGAGGAAGCGCAACGACTGGCCAATTGTGGCTACCAAAGAATACTGACCAGCGGAGGACCCCCAACCGCTTATGAAGGAATCGAACCGCTTCGATTGCTTCAGTACCACTGTGGCCACCAGATCGAAGTCTTGCCAGCAGGAGGTATCCGCGCCTTCAATGCCGTGGAATTGATTCAAGCGATCGGCTGCCGACAACTGCATGGATCGTTTCGGTCGGCTACCGATCCCCACCAAGTCGATGGCGATGAAATCCAAAAAGCGCGCCAAGCGATCGACTCGCTGACTTAGCAAGGGAAAGGTGGTAGCGGAAACCAGGCGGGTAAACCGTAGGGTGTGTGAGCCGGCCGTTGCAGAGAGCACCTCATGGCGTTCGGTGATGGAAGCTTGGTTTTACGGTTCCTGGCAGGCACTACCCGACCGCGAACACACCAGAACCAAACGTCCATCGCCGCATCATGGTGTGTTCCGCCGTCGTGGCCAAAGTCATGGGGCACCTAACCTTCCACAGCCATCGAACTCTCGGAACGCCCCTCAAACTACCGACGGCCTCACACACCCTACCGCACTTGTCGTCCTCTTGCTCGACTACTCGATGCAACGCGAGCCACACGCTGCTAGACAGGTGTAGAAGGAAGAGACCAGTCGGTAGCGGAATGATGCAAAATCACAGGATGCGGTGGTGCTAGTGAAAAAAGCGAAACGCTGCTCACTGTCCGAGAATAGCCGACCTTTGCAATAAGCAAATCAGGGCGATACCGCGACGCTTGGAATCGGAGCCAACAGGGGTTCGGGGATGTCGAATGCCATGAAAAGACTCTCCTTGGCCGCTTCAAAGTCGTTATCAAAACTGACGATCAAGGTGCGAATCGTCGGATTGGAACTGGGATGCCAAGCCAGCCCTTCCGGTTTTTCGGGAGCCTTTGACCCGCTGAAGCCGTAGATGGGATCCAGCAGATCGACCACCAGTCGCTTGCTGGCGATCTGGATCGATTCCGGCTTGGTCCAAGGATCTAGTCGCTCGGTCGACTGGGCAGGCGAAGCACTGGAGAAATCAGCTAAATAGATCCGTTTGTACTTCGCTTCGGCCCCCGCCTCACCATCCCGCTCCAGAATCAAAAAGCGATCCTCATCCACCGCCAGAATCTCACTGATTCCGCAGGACCGATCTTCTAGTGGATAGAGCTGCTGGACTGGGAGCGCATCGGGCTGTTGGAGATTCCAGTGCAGGACGCGGACGAATCGCCCATAGCGTTTATCTTTCACTGGCTGGCTGTCCTGGACCAACGGACCCTGCATGATCGCCGTCAAGCGATTCCCATCGGCCGAGACCGCCAAGCCCTCCAAACCACGATTGGGGACAGTCCCTTCCTTCGCGGATGCCAGGTCATCACCACGATAAAGTGGAAAACCAGGGGGAATCGGGAGGCTGGCGACCCAGCGCCCCTCTCCATCAAATCGATCGACCGAAGGACCATACTCCTCGGAGACCCAAAGCGATTGCTGAGGTCCGATGCGAAGACCTTCGGGGTCGAGCGCTTGGCCACGCAAAGTGCCTGGTGGAGTGAGGGCCTGCAACGCACCGAGGCACGGCTTTCCTTCCCTCGTCAAGGGAAGCGTTTCGATCACACTGGCTGTCAGTTGCCCATTCTGGCGATCTAACTGCAATCGCAACTGGTGGACACGGCAGGGATAACTGGCGGCACCATCGGCAGGCCCCCGATCTGAAAGTACCCAGTAACTCGCGTCTCCCGACAAGCCTTCCGAACCCGGGATCCGTTCGATCGCGGAAAAGCCACCCAGCTGTCCAATCGGCGTTCCTTCTTCCAGGGTTCCCTCCCATCCCGTCCGGTCGCGGGTATCGCCGGGAAGTGAGGCGGTGGCGACCAGAGAAGGCTTGGGCATCTGCTGCGCTTCAGCCACTCCATACTGGCCGGGCAAACAGACCGCCACCAAGATCGATCCAAAACATCTGGTGCTGTGCATCATGGTCCCCGCTAACTCCCATCGTAAAGCCAACCGCTGCATTCCTCTTTGGGGCACTCCTTGTCATCCTGACCGATCGCCCACAGCTCAACCTGTGCCAATCCAGAAACTCAAAGAGCCGCTCGATTTCCTCGAACGGCTCTCCAAGTCCATGAGCTGCCCACAACCAAGCTTACTGCTCGATCGTCGCAATATCGGCAAAGTCTCTGGTGCAAAGCGCGACCAGCGACTTAGGATCGATCGACGCAGCATAGAACTGCACCGATCCGTCTGCCATCAGGAAGTTGGCTCCACCGGTATGGAACGCATAGATTTCACTGTCGTTGGTGCAGTTCATCGTGCAGGTTCCCTGCATGGTGACATTGCCAGAGCTGGAGGTGCTGTTGGCGATACCAAGCCGGCTGGATCCGTCGATGCTGAATCCACCGTTGATATCGGCCCATCCCCACCCGTCTTCGGTGAAGACCGTTCCTTGAGCGATGCTGCCAGGACGTGGATTGGTCGCTTTTCGGCCACCGATGTAGATGTTGGGGCGACCTGCATCTTCGGAAGCCAACGCGGTGTTGGAGAGACCATCGGTGATGAAGGCCAGCTTCACCCCCTGTGGTCCACGTCCCAGAGCGCCTAGCACTTCACGAGTTCCCAAAGATTGCAACCCCGCAACAGTGAACATCGCGTTGCGGACCGCATTGATCGAACCGTAATCGCTGTAACCCCAGCGAGGCTGGTCGCTGCGGAGATTGCGAGTCACGTTCGCATAAAGATTCGAAGCTGGAACCGCTCGTTCTCCAGGAGCCGATGGGCAGAGATAGGTAGCGATCTTGGTGGTGGTGAATGGATCGTTGACTGGGGCAAACCACGGGAGCCCCATCTGGTAACCATTGGCCACGTTGGTCTGCTCGATGTAAGGCAGAATCATCGACAGCCAGGACTGCTGGAAGATCTGTGGGCTGCTGTAGTCGATACGGCTAGGAGGAAAGACCTTGAAGGCGCTCTCATAGTTATGCAGCGCTAGCCCAAGTTGCTTCAGGTTGTTGCTGCACTGCATGCGGCGGGCGGCTTCGCGAGCAGCCTGGACTGCAGGCAGCAGCAGACCGACAAGAATTCCGATGATCGCGATCACCACCAGCAACTCCACCAGCGTGAACGCACTTCGCTTCGACCTCAGGTTTCGCATCGTATCCCCCATGTTCGGTTTGGACATCCCAGTTGCTCGCCAAAGCCAGGCCGCCTGCCTGCCCCAGCCCCATCTGGCTCAACTACCTACGACGCAAAAGAGTGTCGCCACGAGTTCCTTCACTGAACATAGTGAATCCCGTTAAGAGACGATGAAGATTGCCAGAGGCAGGACAATCCGGCGATCGTGCGTCACAATGGGTAAAGAGGTCTCTCGATGACGGCAGCGTTGATGAAGTTTTCATGAAGAAAAGTGCACCGCCATGGTAACGACGTCATCCACTGCCCGTGCATTTCGCTCTGGACCTCCCGTACGTCCCAGCGATGAATACCATCGCGATCCTTTTGGAGGTCGAACATGAAGCTGATCATTGCAATCATCCAGCCCGACAGGCTGGAGGCGGTCAAACAGGCGCTGACGGAGGTGGAAGTCTTTCGCATGACCGTCTTCGATTGCCAGGGGTATGGCCAGCAGATGGGCCAGTTGGGGACCCATCGCCCGCACGATCTTGGAGCAGCATTTCTGCGGAAGGTGCAACTCCAGATCGCCGTCAATGAGCCCTTTGTCGAACCGACCATCGCCGCCATCGCCCGCGGCGCCCGCTCCGCCGGACGAGGACGTCAAGGCGATGGAAAGATCTTCGTCCTGCCACTGGATGACTGCATCCGCATTCGGACAGGAGAACGGGGAGAAGAAGCGATCTAAAAGCAGGTGAAACGACGTGGCAGCTTGTCACCGAGCGTCGTAGCCCTGAGTCCCAAGGGCCGATCCTCGCGGTAAGTATTTGCAGAGCAAGATACCCAGGAAATAAAGCCCTACCAAAGGAACCAGCATGCCGACCATGCTGGTAATCTCTGCAGGGGTCAGCACCATCGAGATGAAGGCGATCACCAGGACTGCCGTGCGCCACTGCTTCAAATAAATCTCGACCGAAAAAACTCCTAATCGCTCTAGCACCAGCATCGCCAGCGGCAACTGGAAAGCGACTCCAAAACCTAGCGGCAGCATCAAGGCGAAGGTCATGTAATCGGTAAGTCGCGGGGCAGCATCGATCCCCAGCGACTCATTGAAGGTCAGCAGGAATCGCAAGACCAGCTCAAAGATGAAGAAGAACGCCAGTGCTGCGCCACCCAAAAAGAGAAACAGACTGACCGGCAGGAAAAAATAAACATACCGCCGCTCATGGGGATACAGTCCCGAGGCGATAAAGCCCCACAGGTACCAGAAGATCCCGGGACTAGCCAGAACCAGACCAGCGGCCAGACCTGCCTTCAAGTAGATCATGAACGGTTCGGTCACCTGCAACGCATCGGTGTTGGTCGAAATGCGGCTGAACAAACGCAGCGGCACCAGATCCTTCGCCTGCAGGGCGCTCCCACCGCGCCATCCTTCCAGACCCGTTGCTTCGACGCTCCCTTCGCCTTTCCCCAACCCGGAAACCTGCATAGGAGTTGGTGGCGAAGGAGCCTCATCGGGGGTCTTCGAGACGGGTGGCACCACGTCAGGGGTCTTAGATGATGGAACTGCAGGTTCGGTCGTGGGGAGCGCCGAAGGGATCGAATCCGAGGGAGTCTCCAGTGCGGCAGGGGACGTCGCCGAGCCCGATGTCTCCTGAGCAGGCGGCTGGGTTGGATCCAGCCCGGGCACAGTTACCTGAACGCCCTGAAGCGAGCCCATCAGTTCACGGGGATCGACGTAGACCACCTCGGGTGTGTATTTCTGCTCGGCCATCCACTCCTGCAGCGTCGGATCCATCTTCGATCCGTTGGCCTTCTCCCACTGAGCCCCAGCCTTGCGGAGGTAGAACTCCTCCAGCGATTTTTTTAGCGGCGTCTGGACGTAACGCACGATGCGGTCGGCGAACAGCAGGGAAATACCCATTCCGACCGCCAGGCAGATCAACGCCTTGGTGAGCGATACCCGGAGTTCCTCCAGGTGCTCGCCAAAGGTCATCGTGCTGCTTTCGAACAAGTCGTCGCTTTTACTGGTTTTCACCACCCGCCCCCGAACTTCCAAATCGCTTCCAAACCATCGCCTCCGAATTCCCCTCTGGAATACAATGGGACGTTCTCGAAGCGGTGCAACGCCCGGGCCTTCCGTCGCCATGGCAAAGACGCTGCGATCCTTATCATATCTTGAGCCACCATGTTTCCCCAATCCCCGCTGCGATTCCATCCTCTTTTTCGCCCTTATCTGTGGGGCGGAGAACGCCTTGGCAGGTTGATGGGAAAATCGCTGCCCGGCCCCGGTCCCTGGGCCGAAAGCTGGGAAGTCGTCGACCACGGGGCCGACCAGAGCGTCGTTGCGGATGGCCCCTGGGAAGGCTGGACTCTTCGCAACCTGATCGATGCGTTTCCAGATGAAGTCCTGGGAAATCAGCAGTCGAAGCCCTTCCCACTGCTCCTGAAGTACCTCGATTGCCACCAGGTGCTCAGCGTCCAGGTCCATCCAGACGATCCGTACGCTTCGCGGATGGATCCACCTGATCTGGGAAAAACGGAAGCGTGGTACGTAGTCCATGCAGAACCAGGGGCCAAGATCTACGCAGGACTGCAACAGGGCATCGACCGGGCTCAACTGGCACATGCCATCGCCACGGGGCGGACCGAGCAGGCCCTTCAGGTACTCCATCCCAATTCAGGTGACTGCGTCTTCATCCCTGCAGGGACCGTCCATGCCCTTGGATCTGGACTCCTGGTAGTGGAAATCCAGCAGTCCAGCGACAGCACCTTCCGCCTCTACGATTGGAATCGGGTCGATGCCCATGGCAACTCGAGACCGCTCCACGTCGAACAGGCGCTGGAGGTCATCAACTTCGAAGCTCCCACGGTGCAGTTCGCCCGCCCGGAACCTTTGTCCCAGCCATCCGGACAAAGGTTGGTCTGCTGCCAACACTTCGAGTGGCTCCGTTGGCATGGACACTGCTCGATCTCCCTGGAAGCCGAAGGCCGCTTCCGACTACTGACTCTCCCAGAAGGCCAAGCCCATCTCCACTGGATGGCCGGTTCCCTGTCGCTCGATGTAGGACAGTCGGTTCTGCTCCCCGCCTGCCATCTTCCAACCCAGATCGAACTGGCCCCCGATTCCACCCTCCTGCTGGCTCAAACACCCAACGACCCCTCCGGTTATGACGCCTTTGCCTAGGCTAGCAATTCCTCTGAAAAAGTCCCCATTGGACAACCGAATCACAACCCAGGGGAGGAACTGATCTGGCGGTCGGTCTTGGAAAGCAGGACAATTCCGCCGCGACGGCAACCCTGGGTGTCGTGAAGATACCCTCACCCCGTTCAAGGATCGGACAGGCCGGCAGGAAGGGAATCCTCAACATGCGTCGCACTCTGTTGCTCTGTGCCCTCTTGCTACTGGTAGGTTGCAAGCAGTCGCCCTGGAATCTTGGCCGTTGGGGATCCAGCCAGTTTGGACAGGGAAGCATCGACCGTCAGAAGAATCGCGCGGTTGTCATCGACCCCTACCCTCTCAACGACATCGGTCCCGAAGTGGTCGGTGGGCGGCCACGAGAGTTCATCAATCCCTTGCCGGAAGCTAGCCGCAACGAATTGACCTCCCGAGGAGGCTACTATGGTCCCGGTGGCATGGTCAGCGGTTACTGATCTGCTCACAGGACGCCTCAGAAGCTACCGCTAGCAGGAGACGAATCACTCGTCAGCCACCGATCGATTTCCTCCAGGCGATCGATCAGGTAGGGACCCGGCCGACTGAATCCGCGATTGCCATCGAGAAATAAAACGTTTCCTCTCCTCACCGCGCCCAGCTGCGACCACTCCCCCGGCTCGGAAATCCTCTGAAACTCTTTCTCGGCGCGGTAGGCATCCAGGCCACAGCAGGCGACCAGCAGGCAATCCGGATCGACCTCCATCAGCCGATCCCAATCGATCGGAAGGGACTTCGCTCCCGCCTGCCCCAACTGCTCGACCAGCCCGACATTTTCCAGCAGTTCGACTGTCCAGTGCCCTATCCCGTAGAGCGGCTCCAACCACTCCAGCCCAACCGATCTCAGCAGGGGACGCTGCGTGGAGTGATCGATCAGTTGCTGCCTTCTCTCCTCGAGCCCTCGAAGGAGCGATTCGGCTTGCCGGGGTTGATCTAGACACTGACCGATTCGATCGATCGACTCCAGGATTTCGCTCCAACTGCCAGGGGACAGCGCCAACGATTTCACCTCAGGATGGCTCTCCAGCACTAGGCGCAGATGATCTGGGATGACGCCGCAGGCACCGCAAAGATCCTGAACCAAAAGCAAATCTGGACGCAGCGCCGCGATCGCCTCCGCATCATGGAGTACCACCGGAGTCCCCGACGACTGGTGCTGCTTGACCTGCTCATCGATCTGAAGGGAGTCCAGCGATCGATCGATCGAACAGCGGGTGACCCGTGGCAGTTCGATCCCTTCCGGTAGATCGCATTGATGCGTGACACCCACCAGCCACGATTCCAACCCCAGGGCGATCATCATGTCGGTCCCAGCGGGGTCGAGGGATAGAACTCGCTGCATCTGGATCGCCTCGGTTGCCTTTCTCGATCAGCGACCTTGCCTAGCGCGATCCAGAATCTCGCGCAAGGGATCGGGATTAGCGACCGGACTAGCAGGCATCTGGATGCGACGTACGCCGCCCGGGTTGTTCGCCTGACGCGCCTGCCCAAAAACATCGATCGAAGCCCGCTCCGGCAATCGCTCACCGGCCGGCACCACAAAGCGACCGACGCTCTTGGGCTGGTAGTTGATATCCTCAATCTTGTTGGGGCTCTTCCCCGTGCGATCGATGGCGATCGACTGTAGGAATTTCTCATAGACGCTGATGTCGTATCGTTCAGCCGCTGGAATCGGATTGCTGTATTCCTGGCGCGTCACGTTCCCCAACGAGTCCACCCATTCATGCGTTTCGACCACTGTGGAACCGGAGTCGCGTTCGAACTGCCTTTCCAACCGCTGCCCTGCAGGAATCTCCACTACCTCGGAAGCTCCTGTCAGCAAGTCGTCGATCCGCAGTACGACCGCTTCCGAATGGACGTTGGTCAGTTGCACTAGCGCCGGTGGAAGAGGTTGGTTGGGGATCACCTGCTGCTGGACGATGCGGTAGGTGGGCGCTGGGGCTACCGCAGCCGAAGGCGCTGCAATCGCCAGGGGTAGCGGATACCACAACTGCTGGGGCTGGAAGGAAAGGGGGAACAGCCCCAGCTGTCGATAATCCCAGCCCAGCGCCAATCCCGGAAACGCCACGCACTCCAGCACCATCGATTCGCCATAACCCGGAATCATCCGCCAAAGGGAAAAGGCATCTCCGCGAGCCGGTATCAGACGTACGGATCGGCCTCCCGGATCGCCTGCTAGCGCATACCACTGCCCGCCGCGTACCACCTGCAGCCGAACCAAGTTGTCTTGCACCGGAACAACCATCCAGTCAACCAGTACGTTGCCTATGGCGTTGCCAGGCTGCAGCGTCACACCACCACCGGGCGACGATGCCAGATAGAGATCCCGACCATCGCGCATCGCCAGCCGCCAGTAGGCGTCGCCGCGTGCCACCCCGCCACCTACGGCATTGCCGGGCATGGCAACTCCAGGCGCAGGACGCGACGGCAGGTTCTGCAGCGCCTGAATCTGCATCTGGCTTTCGCGAAAGCGAAGCCGATTGCCGGCATCGGGCGATCCAATCTGCACGGGACCTCGTGAATTGCTCGGCCACCGCACCACCTGCCCCGTGGCTGGATTGCGAAAGGCCAGCCAGAAACCATCGCTGCTGTCCCAGGCAGCCAGTCGATCGTATCGCGTCAAACGGCCTGCGCTATCCCGGATCTCCAGCCGATTGGCCGAAACGCTCGCTTCCGAATAGGCCGATCCGTCCGGAACCATCAGCTGGTAGGTCTGCTGCGCAGTAACCGAATTCGCAACGATCCCACAAGCCAACAACGCCAAGGACAAACTGCAAGCACGCATGCGAGTGCCCCACCGCTTCGCTTTCATCATGAGCCGATTCCTCCCTCACCAGATTCTATGCGACGGAAGGCAGCCGACAGCACCACACCGGCAGACTCCCCTCGAAAGTTTTCTGCCGGCAGCCCGACGGGGTCGATCTCCTGAAACCCCTCGCGACGATGGCAACCCGGAAGGTCCAATGGCTTGGAATCTTCAGGGAGATCCAAGCGATTCCCGCATCGCGGTGAAGGCAGCTGCCATCTTGCGCGATGCATCCCTGGCCTCCTGGATATCGCGATCCTCCGCCGCATGTTCCAGGTCCTCCAGCGACGCCTGAAAAGCATCGACTCGCTGCAGCTGAAGGTCGCTCAGCGGATTCCAACGCATGCGGCTGCTGACGCGCAGCTTGTGCGCCCAGTCTTCCTGCTGGGGAATCCAGAATTCGATCGTCTCCCATTCCTTCGAGTTGGCCGCCGCGAAAATCTCGGCGTTGATTGCAACCATCTCCTTGCGAATCTCGGCCACAGGTGGATAGTACAGATAACATCCGCCGATGCTGGCCAGCACCAATCCTGCCAGCGCGGCGGCAGCAACCACCTTAGGCGGCAGGATCACATCGCGCGCCAGGGGAGGAGCCCCCTCCATCAGCCGATCGGTGATGCGATCCGTTGGATCGATCCAGCGCAGCAACCCTCCCACACAGAGAATGACCGCCGCCATCATCGAGGCGACAAGGTCGTAGGGTGCCGCACTCTCCAGAATCAGCCGGCGACTGTCCGCTGGCAGATTGGTTGCACCCTGGAGAAACGGATTGCAGTACATGTCGAAGGCATGGGTGTGGTCGGCCGGCTGCACTCCCTCCGGGGAAAGCGGTCGATCGATCAAGTAACCTGCCGCGATCGCAAGACCTCCCAGGAGTCCAGCCCAAACCAGCAGGGGACGAAGGCCATAATGGCGTCCCACCCAGGCCAACAACCCAAGATTCACTCCGGTTCCCAGCACCAGCAAGACAAACGCCGCGCCGATCGAATTGCCATGCTGAAACATCGATGCCACCTGGACGATCGCCACCATGGGGGTGACATAGGCCAGTGTGGCGACCGCCGCCATCGTCAAAGGTGCCAGGGAGTCATTCTGGTTGGCGGCCTTCTGCAAGACGCCCGGTGGCAAAACTGCCGCCAGCATCCCAACCCCCATGAGCGCCAACACGACATAAAAAAGCGAGCTATCGGCTGCCTGTCTGGCCATCGAAACCGCCACCGCTCCAATCCGCCGAACGCCAAAAGGCGTCGGCGGCAGCGGCTCGGGTTCGATCCAGTTTCTGGGAAACAGGGCATCCCAGAGGGTCCCCAGCAGGGTGACGATCGTCAGCGTGGCGATGCAAAAGACGAAAATGGCAAAGGGGTCCGAAAGGGTTAGGCCATAGAGCACCGAGATCGGATTGAAGAGGGGTGCAGTCATGCCGAAGGCGAGGATCGTCCCACCGCTCAGCCCACTCTTGCGCATCTGCCGCAAGACGGGGATGACCCCCAGAGAACAAACAGGAAGCAGCATACCGATCAGCCACGCCTGAGGCAGCTGACGCCAGGAATGCCCTCCGAACAACTTGAAGGTTCCCTCGCGTCCCAGCAAGCGTTCCATCAGAGCAGCGATCAGCCAACCCACCAGCAGCGTCGGACCGCACGCCAGCAGTGCCTGACCGATTCGCACCAGCGCCCCCCACCATGCAGTCTCCATCTTTGGCTCCCTATCGTTTCCCTGCACGCATCGGAACGGGCACCTGCTGCAGCACCCCTTCGATCGCTCGCTTCGCCTGATCGAAGGGACCAGGCAAACGAACCGACAACACGGGAACCGCCACCTCCTGCACATCATCCGGGACGACGAAATCGCGTCCCCGAAGCAGCGCCCGCGCTTGCGCCACACGCTGCCAGACCAGCAACCCTCGAGGGCTCAAGCCGAGGGGAAAAGCAGCATGACCACGGGTGGCTGCCGCCAGATCGACTAGGTACTCTCGCAACATCCCTTCGACATGCACCTGCGAAAGCGCCTCCTGGAGGGTCGCCAAATCCCCAAGCCCCAACACCGGCTCCGCCTTCCGATCCTCCATCGATCGCTCCGCCGATGCCAGCAACTCCAGCTCGCTCTTGCGATCCGGATATCCGATATGCAGCTTCATGGCAAAGCGATCCAACTGCGCTTCGGGTAGCGGATAGGCCCCCAAGCTCTCGACCGGATTCTGCGTCGCCAGGACCAGAAACTGGGGGCTCAGTTGATGAGTCACCCCATCGATCGTCACTTGCCTTTCAGCCATCGCTTCAAACAGCGCGCTTTGCGTCCTAGGGGTCGCTCGATTGATCTCATCGGCCAGCAACACATCGGCGAAGACCGGCCCGGGACGGAATTCAAACTCCCGCGTCTTGGGATTGAGAATCGGAAATCCGGTGATGTCGCTGGGAAGCAGATCAGGGGTACACTGGACGCGGCTGAGCCGTCCGCCGATGGCGGTGGCGAGGGCTTTTGCAAGCGTGGTTTTTCCAAGCCCCGGAAGATCATCAAAGAGGACGTGCCCTCGCGCCAGCACGCTGGCCAGCAGGTGCTCCACCACCTCCGTTTTGCCCAGCAGCACCCGGTTCAGTTGGGCCCTCAGCCCGTCCAGCAACTGACCCACCGAACGCCCAGTTGCCCCCTTCGCTTCCGTGGCCTGACCTTCATTCAGCGATCCTGTGGTGCTCATCCGCGTCAGCCCTTCGCATGCTTGATTGGCGAGAAAAAGATCGTTCGACAGATCGACTCTAGCGGTTCGGCGCTCTCCTGCAACCATTCCCCTAAACGACTAGGAGGTGCATAGTGAAACCGATCGACCGCTTCAGTAAATAGCTCCCTCTGGGATCGGTCCAGCAGAGGGGAACGGCGTTCCAGTTGATCGGCCAGCCAACGGGCCAGCGGGGTCGAGGCAGTACGCGGCGCATTTTCCAACCAGGCCCGCAGCGCCATCAGCCGCACCGTGGAAGCCAGCCGCCATCGGGTGCTACCGGTCCCCATCAACCACAAAAGGCAACTGGCCAAAAAATCGATCCAGATTCTTCGGGTCCATACGGCTAGACCTGTGGCCAACACCGAGACCGCGATCGATCCCCGATGCTCGCCGATCCACCGACTGGCTCGCCAACCCATCTCCGCCAGCCACTGCCCCCAAGTTCGATGCTCCTGCGGCCGGGCGTAGCCGGGAGTCGGTTCGATTGGAATCCAGCGCCCCTGAACGAGAATCTCCGGCCATGTATGGAGATCCTCACGGAGGACATGCGTCTGCCCCGCCCGACGATCGTACCGCTCAGGCCTAGCATAAAACCCCTGTGCCAATCGAGCCGGAATGTTCAGGCTCCGCGCCATCATGGCGGCAGCGGTTGCAAAGTGATAATCGTCGCCTCGTGGATCTTCCAGAAACCGCCAGGCGACATCCTCCAGGTCCCCTTCCCACTCCCTACCCCGCTCCAGCCTCCCATGGCTCTTCAACCACTCCACCGCCGTCTCTAGCTTGCGGAATTCACTCCATCCTTCCCATGCTTCTCCCAACTGGCGCCGCATCCAAAGCCGATATCGCTCCCCACCTCCCGGCACCTCCAGCATCGACGAAAGCCCAGACGCTTCGGCGGACTTGGGATCGATGGCGACTCCTGCCCAGCCAGGAGCCCCCAAGCGGGCCTCATGCAGTGAGGGAATCCGAACCATCTCATGAAGAACCGTCAGTTGCGGCACCTGATCGCGATCGACCATTCGCCACTGGCCATCGGCATCGCGTCCGAAGAAATCGAGGCGATCGATTCGGTCGATATGCACCGCTTCCAGATTGGCGGGAGAGAGCAATCGCGCCGACTGCAGGCCGATCACTTTGATGGCCAATCGATCGGCCATCGGATGAAACAGTTGCTGATGGAGATCCTCCAGAACCACCCATGGCTTACCGGCTCGCGTTTCCAGTCGCTTGGGTTCCCCCGCACCCCCTGCTTCCCCGGGCAATTCCGATCTCCAGTCCAGTCCGTCAAATCGCTCCAGCGTATCCAGACGCAGATGGATGGGCGTCCTGCCGATCAGGTAGCAGACCGCCCGGCTGGACGTTCCCGCCAGTGGCTCACCCGGCGGTTGCCGGCGCGCGGTCCTGAGGGCACTGAACTCTCGGCCGCTTTTCCGCGATTCGCTCCCCTCACGCTCGGTCTCCCGAACTTCGCTCTGCAGTGCCACCGCCCGCTGGTAACGACGTACCTTGGGGATCGCTTCTCCATAGATCTCGCTGGCGACATCGTACAGCGAGGGCATCTGCGATTCGAGAAAAAGTTCGCTCTCCACCGGACCAAAGGTCGTCGCCTCCTGGGTCGCTCCCACCAACTGGTCTCCATCCCCTACCCCGCGCCGCGCCGATGGGTCTCCACCCTGGCGGCCACCAGAGGTCGGGAGGAATCCATCCAGCGTGCGGGGACTGATGGGACTGCGCGAAACGATCCATCCGATCGGCGCCAGCAGACCAAGCAGCAGCGCCAAAGCAGCCACGCGCAGGCGCACCAGCGGAATTGTCTCGTGAGCCACAAACCCCTTGGCGATTCGATCCCAGTAACTGGACATCATCCACCAAGCAACCAGAATTCCATACACCGCAGCCAGCGCCAGCGACCATCGATTCTCCGATGTCGCCAAAACGAAAAGGACCAGAAAGCTGTTGGCCACTAGCGCCAACGATCGCTCCCGCAAACTGCACGCCTTCGCCGCCAACCACCAGGCTCCCATCTGAAGCATTGCAATCCAGCAAAGCTCCAATGCCTCCCCCTGCAACCCCATCCATTGCCGCTGGATGATCCGGCTGAGCAGTGGCCAGACCACCAGGGCCGAGGGAAGAGCGATCGAGCGCAGCAGGAGATGGTCCACCCATCCGGCCCACCCTGAGGTGGTCCCCAGGGAGTCTGCCGAAGAGCCACCTTTTGCCGTCGAACGCCAGCGCAACCCCAGGAGAATCGTTCCCACTACCACCAGCTCGGCAACCAACCACCCCCACAGTTCGCTCCCTTGCGATCGCAAAGCGGTAGTCATCGCAGCGGCAAGGGTCGCCATGGCAAAGAGAACCCACAGCCCCTCCTGGACCAACTCCCGTGACTCCCTGCTTGCTGCATGCATTGCGCAAGCGCCATCGGCCTGGGCCCTTCCGCGCCAGGAGATCAACCCACGCAGCGCCATGCCAGAGCTCCTTCCTGCGCAGGCTCGCGAACGATCCTCTGCCATTGATCCAGTAGCGTCTGATCCCTCCAGCTCCAATGGCCAAATCCCTTTTCCGACTCCTGCCCCTCGTCCTCTGACTCGGGCAGCACCAGCACATCCCGATCGATCGGCAGGTATGCCTGCCGCTGGTCCGAGTCCGGCTCACGATCGGTCAAAACGATGCGCCATGCACCAGGGACTGCCAGCGTGGCAACTTCATGCGGATCCTCCGAGCCATTTCGCAAGGAACCCATCGGCAGCGCGGCCAAAGCATCCATCCAACTGTTCCATGATCGACCGCCCGGATGCAGGTGGACTGCCGTCGAACCGACGATGCACCGCACGCTCCAAGAATGGGTCAGAAGGTGCTTGGCCAGCGATGCCATGGCACGCAGCAGGCGGTCCCCTTGCACTCCCTCACATCGATCCAACACCCGCGCATCCAGCTCCACCACCACTTCCCGACGCGAAGGTGCCTGACGCTCGCATACCACCCACTGATCGCGACGTGCCGAAAGAGCCCAGTGGATCGATCGCAGCGGGTCTCCTTCCCGATAGGGACGCACTCCCGTCCAATCCCCTTCGTTGCCGGTTCTCTGGGAGGTCGCGCCAAATGCCGCCGATGCAGCACCCGACTGCTCCGGCATCTCCGGAAGCGAAAAGGTCTTCGGCCAGACGATCAAGGGCTGAGGCACCTCCAGGTCGCGGCCGCTGCGATAGATGCCAAACGGAAAGGCGGTCGTCAGTCGCGGCCTAGCCGTCGGATAGACTCCCCGCGCCGACGGCTGGCAATCCCATCGAAAACGGCTGATGCTCCACGGGGAGACGCGGCACAGCGCTATGGCCGCCTCCGGGCGATCCCCTCTGGCTACCGCCGCCTGCTCGACCTCCAGAACCAGCCCCCAAACCGGCCAAGGCCAGCGGTTGACCACCTCCAGAACCGCTTCCACCTGCTGCCCTTCCTCACATCGCGGTACGTTCCACCGCAACGATCCGGAGATCCCCCACATCGCCAATTTGGGCCAGGCAATCCCCAGCGCCATCAGTCCAGCAAGCGCTGCCGCGGCATAGATCGCCGGCTGCGCGACAAAGCAGCCCAGCAGCAGGGAGCTTGCCATCGCCAGAAACAACCACCCCACCGGTCGCTTCAACCAATAGACATACCGATTGCAACCTGGACAAAAATCGTAGTTCAGCAGCGACTGCAAATCACGCCAACGACGCTTCCGAACAACGCCTGTCGAATTCGATGACTCGGTCTGACTCATCCCTCCAACCTCTCTGTACCTTTTTCCCGGTGCGCAAGTCTTTCGGACAAAGGTTGGGCATGGATCGCAGAATTCGTATGCAGCTTTTGATCGAATGCAGCATGGCTGGAATCGACCCTTCGGGTCGGTGATCCCAGCATCGGTGGCTTTCCCGATCTAGGGAAATCACACGCGCTTTTCGCCTCTGCAAAACTCCACTGAGAGGGCCCGGATCGACACCGGGACTCCCTCCATGCCAGACGACTGCTTTAGAGAGTCGCCGGAGGACCACGTACCGAGCAACCACCAGCGACGCGGTTCAAAGAGACCGATCGGTAAGGAATGATGCGAACTTCGGCCAGTTTCGCTTCCGCGAAAACCGGATCGATCGTTGCAAGCACCGGTGCCGCAAGAAGGCGGCAGATCGAACAATCCTCATCGGATGATGTGTCCAGTTGCGGCTCATCCCCATCCGTATCGCTGCGCGACTTTGGAGAATTCGCCCGAGCCACTTTCGCGGAAGAATGATCATGGCCGGAACAACCTGAGGCATGATCGTCCAAGTGATTGTGGGGGTCGGTTGTGGAGTCCGCCTCGGACCATCCGACCGCCACGTGCGAATGCCCATGATGGGAGCAACCGGGCAACGCATGGAGTGCGTCACCGAGCGAAAAAACGAACGCATAGATGCTTAGCAGCATCCACCCGATTGTTCGCTTTCCCCGGGCCAAACCCATCATGCCTGGAAACCCTTCCCGCTGGTTGCCATCGCGCCAAACGCTGGATATCCCTCAGACCGAGGTCTTCGAAATACCGCATCCCATTCCTATCGGCACTGGAAATGAGCACCGAAACCAAGATCCTGACCGTTTATGATTCTTGACACCAGCCCCCAGGGCAATACGAACCACCCGAAAAAAGCCAAACATCATTCGCTTTCCTGTTGGTACGCGTTCCACCCCAGACGGTTCAATCGCCCGAAGGCGGCGACAGCAGGCCTCCGATGGCTAGGGATTGTGTGGAAAATCTCTTGGTACAACCTACCCTTGGGCAGTCGCTCCTTGACTTGCATGGAAACCTCTTGCAAAAATGAGGGGGAAGAGATGGAGAGGCCAAACGGTCGGTTTTGAACCTCGTTGGTCGCGTGCGATGTTCCAGAAATGGTTCACCGCTGCAGCGACAAGCGATTCTCCCGCGCAGCGATGACGATGCGCATCTCGCTTCATCAATTCCTATTTTCTCGAAGAGGATGAAACTATGTTGCATCGGTTGCTGGCTGTTTTGGCGTTGGTGGGCTCGGTCTCGTTGGCTGTCGGTTGCTCCGGGGCTAAGGAAACCGGCGAAGCCAAGACCGACACCCAGGTCAAGCAGGAAAACAACGATTACATGCAGAAGATGATGCAAGCGCAGCAGCAGCAGGAAGCTCAGAAGTCGGGCGGCACCGGCCAGTAATCGCCAACTCACTCCCACCTGGGTTTTATCGATAAACGCAAAGCGGCAGTTCAAGCTGACTTGAACTGCCGCTTTTTTCTTTGGTAGCAGTCGGTGTCGATCGATTCGACATGCGGTAGGATCGATTCGGTTGGCAGGCTGGAGCTCTTCTAGGGCTCAAGCAGACCAACTGCCAAGCGACAGTCGGTTCCCTTCCTTTTACTCATCCTCCTGCTCTTTTGGCCGATCGCCGGAAACAAAGGACCCACCATGGATCGCAGACAATGGCTTCGCTTGGTTTCCGCCACCTCCTGCGCAGCAACCCTGGCCACCCGGCAGTCGCTGGCCAGCCCCAAGGCTTACCAGCATGGAGTGGTGATCGCCACCTGGCCTTTTGGCCTGGAAGCATGCCAGAAGTCGTATGAAACTCTCGTCGATCCGGCCAGAAAGGGAAAGCCGCAGCGATTGCTGGATGCGGTCGAAGCGGGCATTCGGGTGACGGAGTCGGATCCAGGCAATCGTTGGGTTGGGATTGGGGGCTACCCAAACGCCGATGGTGTTCTGCAGCTGGATGCCTGCATCATGGATGGTCAGCGCCCGCGCCAACGGAGCGGTTCGGTCGCAGGACTGGTCGGATATGGACACCCCATCAGCGTGGCACGCAAGGTGATGGAAGAAACACCTCACGCGATTCTCGTCGGAGAAGATGCAGCGCGATTCGCCAAAGCCCAAGGCTGCGAAACAGCCCAGACGCCTCTCCCCGAAGCGCTCCAGGCTTGGAAAGAGTGGAAGGCAAAACAGTCTGAAGGAAAAGAAGCACCGAAGGTTCCAGGTCAGGATCACGACACGATCACGTTGCTGGCTTGGAGCCCCACGCACGAGATCGCTGGCGGTTGCTCCACCAGTGGCCTGGCGTTCAAAATGCCGGGCCGTGTCGGCGACAGCCCCATCGTCGGCGGTGGTCTTTATGTCGATCCTAAAGTGGGGGCGGCGGGAGCCACCGGCACGGGAGAAAACATTCTTCGGTATTGCGGCAGCTTTCTGGCGGTCGAAAAGATGCGGCAGGGAGCAACTCCCGAACAAGCATTGCGGGAGGTGATCGCGCGAATTGCCGAAGGGGAGCAACGGCCACCATCCGAGTTGAGCATCAATTTCCTGGCGATCGATCAGCAAGGAAATTTCGCTGCCGTCGGTACGGACGCCGACTACCAGATCAGCGTGGTGATCGATGGCGAAGGCTCCCGTCAGCCGGCCATCCGAATCGTCTAACAGACCTCTTTCACCGGCGCGAAAGCAACAGGACAGCTCGATGGACTCATCCAAATCGATGCATCAGGCCGATCAAGCGATTGCGATGTGGCTGAGCAAAATCAAACCGCTGGAGGACAAGGAGCGACTGCCGTGGGATCAAGCCTCCGGCAGGATCCTTGCCGACGCGATCACTGCCGATCGCGACAGCCCTGCATGTGATGTCTCCGCAATGGACGGCTACGCTTTGCGACTGGAACAAATGGAGCCACCTGGGGATAGTCCATCACCGGGCGCTCAGGATCCATGGGGTCAACCGATCGACGTCAGTGGCACGGTCCGTGCCGGCTCCCCTGCCCCTCCACTTCCCAGTGGCCAAGCGATGCGCGTTTTCACCGGCGCCCCGGTCCCGAAAGGAGCGCAGTGGGTGGTGCGGCGCGAGGATACTCTGGAATCGCAAACCACCATTCGGCTCAGTCGCCACCTCCGGACCCCACGCCTCCACGAGAACATCCGACTCCAGGGTGAGAACCTGCAGAAGGGTGGGCTGCTGGTCGAGGCAGGGAAAGTACTGGATGCGGCCTGCCTCGCATCGGCTGCCGGCGCCGGGAAAGAGGAGTTGTCGGTGATCCGGCGCGTGCGACTGGCGATCCTGAACACCGGTGATGAACTGTTGCCGATCGATGCCATACCTGAACCCTGGCAAATCCGCGACTCCAACGGCCCCTTCCTGCATCAGGCAACCAGGCGGCATGCGTGGATGGAACTGGTTCAGCGACAGACGGTGATCGATCAACGCGATCGACTGGCCGATGCCATCGCTTCATCGCTCCAACATGCCGATGCCCTGATCCTCACCGGAGGCGTTTCCATGGGGGATACCGATCATGTGCCCCAGGCTCTCATCGACGCCGGTGGAGAAGTGGTGTTCCATCGTATCCCGATCCGCCCCGGCAAACCGATGCTGGGGGGACTGGGTAGGTGTGGGCAACCGGTATTCGGGCTTCCGGGCAACCCAGTAAGCGTCGCGGTCACCTTTCGACGGTTCGCTCTGACAGTCCTGCGACATCTGGCCGGCATGGCCCAGCCTTGGGAGTCTGCCGCATGGATGCAGCTAGAAGGAACATGCCAGCCTCTGGAGAAACTGATCTCGCTGCGACTGGTGCGCCGCGTCTCCAATGGAACGGTCCAGCTATCCGACTCGAAAGGATCGGGCGACTGGGTCTCTCTGGGAAAAAGCGATGGCTTTGTCGAACTGCCGATGGGTCAATCGGGACCCGGCCCATGGCCCTTTTACCCCTGGGACTGCTGAACTTCTCAGCGCCCAATAGCCGCGCCCCAGAGAAAACCGCCCTTGGGCGTGTCCGAAAAAATCACCAGAGTCCCTTACGCAACTCGTCGCAGCGACACTTCCGATTTCGGCTCGGTCCACTTGCGGCCCTGGTAGCGAGCCAGCAGCCATAACTTTCCGAGGCTGGTGCGGCGGCTGTGCCGGTCGAAGACGCGACCCAAAGGTCCAGCGAGAATCGCTGGCAGCAGGACCAGTTCCGCTACCACACCGGCGATAAGAATCGTCAGCATCAACCATCCAAACCGCTGGGTGGGAGTGAAGGTGCTGAACGCGAAGACCGAAAGCCCCAGTCCCGAGATGACCGCCGCCTGGAGAGTCGGAATCGCGCAGCGCTGGTAGGCTGCGAGAATCGCTTTGTGACGATCCTTCAGCTTGTCCAGGTCGCCACGGAACCAGGAAAGGAAATGGATCGTGTCGTCGACGGCCACCCCAAGAGCGATGGAGGCGGTCATCATCGATCCGATGTCGATGGCGATCCCCAACCACCCCATCGCGCCGAAGATCGCCACCACCGGCAACAGGTTCGGGATCATCGCCACCATCCCAGCGCGCAAACTGCGTGAAACCAGCATCATCAGCGGCGTGATCGTAGCGAACGACCAGAAGGTCGATTCGATGAGGCTTTCCAGAAGCGCTCGTTGCGCTTTGTAGACGATCGGCACCACCCCGGTGTAGACGGCTGACAACCAGGGCTGGTCCTCGCTGGACGCCTCAGCCACCATCTGCTTTTTCGGAGGGGTTGGAGGTGCGACATAAATCGCCGACGGGAGGGCAAAGCGGATGTCCTCCAGTTGGTCCTTGGTGAAGTCCCCAACAAGGATCACCTGATCCAGCTGATTGAGCAGCTGCATCTTGGTATGTGGAATTTCCGAAGGGTTCTTCTGACTGCGCGAAACGCGAAGCCTCGCCTTGGTCAGCAGTGAATCAAGCGCATCGATCATCGCATGATGCTGGTCGATCCGCATTGTCGCCTCACGCGCCAGCGTTCCCTCTTCATAGCCAGCCGGATCGGGCGAATCCCACAAAAACACCTTGCGTCCGCTGATGTGCTTGTCTTCGCTGCCGTTGGCCATGTGACTGAGGATCTCCACGCGGTAGCGGTGGGCTTCCATGATCGGTTGGATCGTCGCGCGCAGTTCATGAACGAACTGCCCGTAATCGACACCCTGAAAAGCTGCTACACGAAGACTCACTCGCCACAGCTCGCTACCGTCGGTCGGATCGGTTCTCAGATACCCGCTCTTGATGAATTCCTCACGGCTTTCCTCCAGCCGGCTGTTGTAGGCCGCGCGGTTGGCAAACGAAATCAACCCACCATTCTGCGCGGGCATCGAGGGAGCAAAGGTAGCTGCTGAGATACTGCGGCCGACGATACCCTGTCCGGTTTGGCCAAACTCCTTCTCGATCGTCTCCTGAATCAGTGCCGTCGTCTCCAGTCGCTCCAGGAATGTCAACCTGAATAGATCTTCGGTGGTCGAGTCATTCGTACGCTCACCCTGCGCCTGGCTTTCGGGCGAGAAGCGCACGACGATTTCCAGAGGAACCAACATCCCCAGCCGATTTTCGATCCAGCGATAGTCTTTGAGAATGCGTGCCTGGGAGTCGAACAGTTCAAGAAGATTGATCGACGTTTTGGCTCGGCCAAGCCCCAGGCCGATCAAGCAGATCAATGCAACTCCCCCTGCAAAAACGGCCGCATGGTTGCGAATCATCAGGGAACCGAAGGTGTTCCAAAATTTGGCAAACGGAGTCATCTTGGAAGTATCCAGCACCGACTCAGGATCCGGCTCGGCATCCTCGTCAGGACGGATGTGCAACCAGATTCGTCCGATCTTCCAAAGCTCCAGCGCCGAGGGAATCAGGAGGAAGATAACTCCCTGGGTAAGGATCACGCCGATGGCGGCGTAGAGACCGAACTTACGGATCGGAGTCAATTCGCTGGCATAGAGCGAAATCAGGCCCAGGGCGGTGGTGGTGGTGCACAGAGCGGCCGGCTTGAAGGCGTGCCAGGCACCCCTTTCGGCAGCCCCCTCAAGACCTCCCTCAATCACCGCATCACGGTAGTAGTTGATCAGGTGAACCGCGCCCGAGATCGCCAGCACATAGACCAGGGATGGCATCGAAAGGACGATCGCATCGACCGTTTGACCACTGTAATAAATCGCCGCCAGCGACAATGCGGCGCTCAAGACGGCACAAAAGAAGACAATCATCGTCATCCCGATGTGCCGCAACGACCACCATGCGAGAAAGATCCCAAGCAAGCCGGAAATACCCGCTAGGCGAGCCAGAGTTTTTTCCCCTTCCTCGTCGATGCTGATATTGTCGACAGGGGGTCCACCAAGCCTCAGGATCTGGTCGTTGATCCCGCATTTGGTCAATTGACGACGAAGCACTCCCGGAGGCACCGAAGGGCGAAAAATGCGGTACTGCCCACGACCAAGGACCTTTTTCAATTCCCTCGTTGCGTCCTCGGTGAGCCCCAACAGCAGACAGGTTTGACGTCCGTCGGGACCCAGCAACGACCCCTGCAATCGCTCCACCGCCTCCGCGTGAGGCAGGCTCTGGGGATTCGAAATCAGTTGATCCAGCAACATCCTTCCAGTGGTCACCGACTTGAAATACCTGCGGCAAAGAGCGGCATCCTCGTCCTGACCCGTCGGATCGTCGCCTCGCAACGCTTCTGCCACCAAAGCAATTCTCGGATCATCTTCCTGCAAAGGAAAAATCTCCGGATCGCCAGCCAGTTTGCATCCCTCCCAGGTCAGGAGGATAAACTGGTCGGTTGGGAAATGCTGACGAAACCAACCAAGCTCCCCGGTCTCACGGAAACTCTTGGGAAGCCAGTCTTCTATTTTGTTGACGTTGCTCTGTACCGCCTGTCCCGCACCGTAAAAGGCAAACGGCACCAAAGAGCCAAGGACAAGAAGCAATGCCCAGCTCCAACGAGCGTAGAACCCCGGTTTGGACTGGCGTGCTTCCATCAAAATGGTCTCTTCGATTCTTTCTTCGGGTGCCGAGAGAGGAGGGTAGAAAGAAACGATCAGTCAAGCTCAGAGAACAGATCAGGGCTCCCCTGTCTACCGATATTCTTTCCCGACAGTCTCAAGGTGCTGAGCAACTGGGCTGCAAGGCAACTGGGCTGCAAGACATCGGCACCGTAAGACATCGGCACCGTGTCGACTGTTTCCCTCGCACTGGCAATGCTGGGTAGCCAATCAAGCCACCGACCGAGCGTTCCCCCGGGCCCTGAAAAAACCCAAGCCGTCGAAGTCGACTGGTTTGCGATCTATCACAAATCCCCTGGCATCGTCCGACAAGTCTATTTTCGGCCAGCAAACCGACTCAGGCCAAGACTATTTTCTATTCGTCGCTAGTTCCCTTGGCAATGCCCGCCACCGCGGGGACCTCCACCTCTCCCAACGGCAACGCCATCCATCCTCCCCACAAACCCCAGAAGTCCCAAACCACCCAAGCTTTCATCCAGTTCGCACCACCCCTCAATTGTCCCCACCTTTAGGTCGTTTTTCCAATCGGTGCCACCCACCTTTCCAATCGGTGCCACCCACCTTTTGGATTCACCGCCTATTTCTCCAGAAAATCCGAAAACCCCCAAATCACCCACACCACCAATCATGCTCGGCAGCCATTACCCATCAACTCTCGGCACGCCTCTAACTTCAGGACAATTTTCCAATCGGTGCCACCCACCTTTTGGAAGGAATGGAAGGCTTTTGTTTTTTCTCAGGTTTTGTTGTCATAATTTGATCGGCGATTCGGTTGATTTCTGGGTTGTCGATTGCTACAGTTAACTTGTTTGAGATTGAGTCTCAAGTACAGAAGCGGGGTTCGATCGACTTCGGTTTTTTGATCGGAACGATGGCTTCGATTTTGCACGGTGACAAGTTTGACTGGGAGAAGGTGGTTGCGATGATCCATCCGGATTCCGATGCAATGGTCCTCGACTCCATACCAATCGATTTTCTCCAAGCTGGCGAAGTTGCAACCGTCGTACATTTGGATGGTGACGCTTGCTGTGTCCAGAGGCTTCAGGAGATCGGCCTTCTTCCCGGAGCCAAATTGCAGATGTTGCAACCGGGTTCCCCCTGCATCATCGCGATGGAAGGAAGACGTCTTTCCCTGCGAATCGACTGCCACACCTCCATTCTCTTGCTCCCGTCGCGTGAATCGCTCCCCCCAAGTTTTTCTGACGGACCGATCTTGCCGGTCGATTGCTGAACTTCCGGAATTCACTGTCGATCGCCAGTGCATGCAGGAAAGCCCTGAGAGTGCACTCGAAGCCTTCTGGAAAACCTCGACAAAAGTAGTTTCTCCGTGATAACGCTCGATCAGCTACCGCTCGGCCAAAGTGGGATCGTCCTCCAGGTGGCCGGCGACGACGCGATTTCGCTCAGGCTGATGGAGATGGGGGTTGTGGAGGGAACGGCCGTGGAGCGGGTTGGACAAGCCCCCTTGGGAGATCCACTTGAATTCGCCGTGTCAGGTTATCGACTGATGCTTCGACGCTCGGAGGCTCAGCGCGTGTTCGTCACGGTGCAACAATGACCGGCTCTGCTACAAGCTCCAGAGATGTCGGCGACTCATCGATCACGATCGCCCTGGTAGGTAATCCCAACACCGGCAAGAGTTCGCTCTTCAATGCCCTTTGTGGACTCAACGCGCGCGTCGGAAATTACCCCGGTGTGACGGTCGAAAAGAAAATCGGCAGCTATGACGATGGAGAAGGTCTGGTTCAGGTGATCGACCTTCCTGGAACCTACAGCCTCTCGGCTCGTTCCCCGGACGAACGCGTCTCGGTGGACGTGCTACTGGGTCACCAGTCGGATGTCCCTCCGCTGTCGGCCATCGTGGTCATCGTGGATGCTTCCAACATCGAACGGAACCTCTACCTATTCAGTCAGGTTCGGGAACTGGGTTTGCCGATCGTTCTGGTATTGAATATGTGGGATCGAGTCACCGATAGTGGAATCGCAATCGACCTGCCCCATCTGGAAGCACGACTGGGTGTCCCTCTGGTGACTACCTCCGCCAATCGGCGGCTGGGTATCGATCAGCTCAAGCAAACCATCCGCCGGGCGATCGCGGCTCCTCCGGCCGATCCCCCCGAACTTTTCCCAGACTCCTACGTTGCCGCACGAGAAGCTCTCCAGCGATCCATCACCCACCGACTGGGGTCCCCACCACCCCGCTTCCTTGCCGATCGACTGCTTCTGGACATCAGCGGCCAGACCGAATCCTTCTGGGTGCAGCAAGGCCTTCCCGATCTCCCGCAGCAACTGGCACAGGCACGCCAGGAGCTTGCAGCATCCTCTATCCGATTGCCAGCCATCGAAACCCAGGTTCGTTACGGCTGGATTCGAAAGCAGCTGCAACAGGTTGTCTCGCGCGACGCTCAACCGCGAACCACGTTAAGCGATCGAATCGACCGCTGGATCACCCATCGCTTCTGGGGTTTGGTTGCGTTCGCCGGCATCATGTTTCTCATCTTTCAGGCAATCGCCTCCTGGGCTGCTCCACTAACTGATGGGATCGAGGCGATTCAGGAGTCGATCGGGGCTTCGATCCAAAACACCATGCCTCCCGGCCCGCTGCGAAGCCTGCTGATCGACGGTGTGGTTGGCGGGGTCGGTTCGGTTCTGGTCTTCCTTCCGCAGATCCTGATCCTTTTCCTGTTCATCGGTCTGCTGGAGGATTGCGGCTACATGGCCCGCGCCGCATTCGTCATGGACAAATTGATGACCCGGCTGGGACTGAGCGGCAAGTCCTTTCTACCGCTGATGTCCTCCTTCGCCTGTGCCGTTCCGGGCATCATGGCGACGCGCGTGATTGAAAACTCCCGAGACCGTCTGCTGACAATCCTGGTGGCACCATTGATGAGCTGCTCAGCGAGACTGCCGGTCTACCTGCTGATGGTCTCTGCGTTCGTCCCCGACTCGCACTGGCTGGGGGGCTGGGTTCGCCTTCAAGCCGTCGTCCTGTTGCTGTTCCAGGCATTGGGCGCCCTCGTAGCAATCCCGGTCGCCTGGGCGATCCGACGTTGGCTACTCCCTGGTGATCCACCCCCTTTCGTCATGGAACTCCCACGCTACACCATCCCGTCGCTGCGCGTGGTCGCTGCACGTGTTTGGGAACGTGCAGTTGCGTTTGTTCAGCGAGCCGGCACGCTGATCTTTGCGACCTCGGTGCTCATCTGGGCCGCTGCCTACTTCCCCGCCACCAACCCCAAAGTCCACCAACTGGAAGCGAAAATCGAACAGCTGGAAAGCCAACCCAAGGATGCTAGCGAGGCCGAAGTCCAGACGCTGATGGAAGAAAAGCAGCGACTGCAGGCTGACCAAATCCGGAACAGTTTCCTCGGAAGGCTCGGCCAGTCAATCGAACCGGCCATCCGGCCCCTAGGATGGGACTGGCGGATCGGCGTTGGAGTCCTCGCCTCCTTCCCGGCTCGCGAAGTGATCGTCGCCACGCTCGGCACGATCTACAGCCTGGGTGGCGATGTCGACTCGGAAAACCAACCCTTGCAGGCGACCCTTCAACAGGCCCGATGGCCCGATGGACGCCCAGTCTACACGCTGCCAGTGGCCCTTTCGATCATGGTCTTCTTCGCCCTGTGCGCTCAGTGTGCCGCAACCCTTCTGGTCATCCGTCGTGAAACCAACTCCTGGCGCTGGCCTCTCTTTACCTTCCTTTACATGACCACACTGGCCTACATCGGAGCCTGGCTGACCTACCAATTAGGCACCGCCTGGCTGGGAACCTGAACTCCCTCACCAACCTGCTGGCCTCCGAAGGAAATCGTCACACACGAGAGCCATCATGGACTACCAACTCCCCATCGCTCTTTCCATCGTCGCTCTCTCTCTGTGGATCGTGGCCAGGCCCTGGATCACTGGAAAGAAACGTCAAGGATCCTGCGGCGGATGCAGGCAATGCCCGAACTCAATGGAACCCACCAAACCATCCGCCGAGCTGACCCAGATCCAGATTCCGGATCGCGTTTCCCAGGCCAAGTAGTCGGCTCCCCAGCTTAGTCGCCTGTCGGTTACCGACCTTCCAAAACGCGATACAAATCCGCTCGGTCCGATTCCAGCGGCCAGTCGACCCGCTCCACCACCCCCTGCTCCACCAACTGGTCCATCAACCGCCGATCGATGAGCGGGCTGAAACCATAGTTCCCTGGACTCCGATACCGCTCGATCTCTCCCCAATCGACTGCCACATACCCGATCCCGCGCCGCCAAAGCAACTCCACTCGCTCTTTCGGATCGACCAACCGAGCCACCTCCTCCAGCATCGACCGATCAAAACAAGAACTCGATGCGATCGGCACGCGAAGATCAAAGACCCTCGCATCTCCCACCATCAGCACGCGCTCCCCTTCCTTCAATCGGCCATCCCGCAGGTGGCTGTTGATCCATCGCTGATGTGCCGGCACGCGTTCCAGCATCGCTTCCCGTTCCTCACCACCCGGAACCTCCCGCTGGCTGTCCCATTGATCGGCCCGCAAATCGTGCAGCGAAACGCCGATCCGGTTGTCGACATACGGCCAATCCGACTCCAGCAATACCCCATACAGACCATGAAGCCCCAGTGCCAGCGCCACCGGCCACCCTTGCAAGGAATCTCTCCAGCGTCCAATCCCCCAACCCGCCGCAACGACAAGCAGCGGCACCAAAGGTAGCCAAAACCGCTCCAAGCGATGACTGGCCAGCCACCAGATCGCAACCCCGAGCAACCACCAGACCATCGCCCACCGCGCCGAGCGAACCGCCAGCCCCGCCAGCGCCATCGGCAGCAGCATCCAACCGACGTAAGCCGACCGATAGGAGACCGTCTGAACCGCTTCGATCATCGCCGTCGCGCTCAAGTCGGCCACCGCCGATTGATCCTTGCGACGCGGCACCTCGTGCGCTCGATGCCATTGCCGA
>Ga0068872_10000544_pt1 | contig 31947 bp, 29 predicted proteins | sample NOAtaG_7_FD_66441 | JGI IMG/M metagenome (GOLD analysis project Ga0068872, IMG submission 66441) | Freshwater lake microbial communities from Lake Erie, under a cyanobacterial bloom - NOAA_Erie_Diel1S_2200h metaG | ecosystem: Environmental > Aquatic > Freshwater > Lake | place: USA: Ohio, Lake...
TCGGTGTAGATCTGGCTTGTGGCAGGACTCCAATAGAAGAAGTGGAGGATGGCGTCAGACCAATTCTTGATGTCATATCCGGTGAGCTCGCGCCCAAAACTGAGAATTCCGAGAACCGCCCATGCGGTTGCAGGGATTTTGGGCAACGCGATATCGGCTGCTTGTAGATCTGCATTCCCCCCGGACATGGCTCCGGTTCTAGCACGGCCGCGATGTGAAGGACCCTTGCTTGAGGTTTAGGAACCAGGTGTTGGTGGCCACGGCGCGATTGTCGGCCAAGGCGAAGCGGCTTCAATTTGCGCGGAAAGTTGAAGAAGGATTTCTTCGGAACAATGGCGACCAACGATTTGAACGCCGATGGGGAGTCCATTCGGGTCGAACCCAGCGGGAATGGACGCGGCGGGTTGTCCGGTCACATTGAAGACCGCTGTGAGTTCAGCGAACCGGCCCGCATGAGCAAAGACAGAATCAATGTCGGAAGTGTTGATGACTCCGAGTTCGGGTACGAGCACAGGCAACGTTGAAGTCAGCCACACATCGTGAGTGTCGTAGAAGCGCGCAATGTCTCGGCTGACAATTTCGATTTGCTGAAGAGCCTCGATGATGCGAAGCGGATCGATGGCGAGCATCCGATCGTGGAGGAAACGGGTAAAGGGCTCGATGTCGTCGTCGCGAAGTTCACGACCTAGTTCAGCGAGACGATCCTCGACGACCTTTGCGCCGGATGCGCCCATGACCATCGCGAGAGAGTTCGCGGGCATCGCGACATCCCAGCGTGGTGCAGCTTCTTCAACGTGGTGGCCGAGAGACTCGAGCAACATTGCAGTGCGTTCGATTGCTTCCACTGCTGCGGGATGCATGTCTTTGCCCGCCGGCGAGACGGTACTGAAGCCGATACGAAGTTTGGGAGTGTCTTGGTCAAGGGCAGCAAGAAACGAACCGGCCAGAGGCGCTGGAGGCGCGGGGTAAGGGTCTCCGGCAAGCGAGCCGGAAATTGCATCGAGAATCGCAGCACTGTCGCGAACAGTGCGCGTCACGGCGTGGCCGATTCCCATTGGGTAAGAGAACGCTGCGGCGGTGGGCCAGGTTGGCGTGCGGCCTCGTGTGGGCTTGAGCCCGTACAAGCCACATTCCGAGGCGGGGATTCGGATGGAACCGCCGCCGTCATTTGCGTGGCCTGCAGTGACCATGCCGCCAATGACGGCTGCGGCCGAACCGCCCGATGAGCCACCAGTGGAATGGGTCAGCCGCCACGGGTTGTGCGCCGGGCCGAAGAGAAGTGATTCAGTGATCGGAGCCTTTCCCATCTCAGGGGTGTTGGTGTTTCCGAGGATGAGAAGTCCCGCCGCTTTGAAGCGTTTCGTGAGTTCGCAGTCGTTCGTGGCGATCACATCAGCGAAAAGACGACTGCCCTTTGTAGACGGCAATCCGGCAACATCGCAGTTGAGGTCTTTGACGAGAAATGGAACGCCAGCGATGGGGGAGTCTGAGGTGACCTTGGATGATTCAGCTCGCGCTTGTTCATAACGCTTCGCGACAACAGCGTTGAGAGCTGGGTTACGAGATTCGATGCGGGCGATCGAAGCATCGACGAGTTCAAGACTGCTCACTTCGCCTGCAGCAACGAGTGCAGCCAGACCGATGGTGTCGTTCTCGTCGAGAAGGCGTTCAGTGTCAGACATGGTTACTCCAGGAAGTCGGCGTATCGAGTGAGATAAGGCTGCACTCGCTCGGTGAGTTCATCACGGTCGAGTCCCCATTCTTCTAGGGAGTAGGAGTGAGACCCGAATCGGTCCTTTTTATGTTCTGCACTATGGGCACGCATCGCTTGCTCGGCTTGAGGAGTGAACGTCTCACCGAGTTGCTCATAAAGGGCACCGATCGTGGAAATCGGATCAGCCACGAGGTCTGAATAGGCAAGGTCAACAAAAGCATCAGCGCGTCCTGCGGCGATTTGAGAATCCCGGAACGCGTTTTGGTTGTCGAGAAGTGTGCCGATGATCTCGGGCCATGTCTCACGGATATACGCCGTCCAGTCGACGTCAGTGAATGTGCCAGCGAGAACGCGAACGAGATTGCAGGCAGATGCGATGACATTGACTGGATCACGGTGAGTCAAGACGAAACGCGCATCCGGATAGACCTCTGCCAACGCGAATGGATCAATGAGATGCACAGGTGATTTCAATTGCCATTGGCCAGGGCATTCCGACTGGAGAACTTGAAGAACTGCCTTGTGCCACTCGTAGGCCTGCGTGTGGTCATTTGCACATACCCAGTCCATATAGGAAGGAAGATTGAACGTGGTCGACAAATGCAGGCTGGAAAAATGCTGGCCGAGAACCGTTGCGCATTCGAGGGGCATGTTGGGTGGATCGTGATGGATCGCCTTGAACTCAGGATTGATCATGCTGAGCATGTCGGGAGCTTCCATGGCCGCAACAAAGCGAGGATCGGACCTGTAGGAATCGGTTCTAGGTGGTGGAACTGATTCGTTGATTTCCCAACCGAGCAACGAACGATTGCCGGGGTCAACGGAAAGTAAGTGGCTCAGCGCAGTGGTGCCTGTGCGAGGCAAGCCAATGAGGAAGATAGGGGACTCCACCTGCGTCGAAGCCAAATCAGGGTGGGTGCGGTGCCACTCGACGACGTTGAGACGATTGACGAGATTTCCTAACGCCATGCCCTCAGCCGCTGCGATTCCGATTTCGGTGAGCTGACCTTCGGTCTTTGCCGACTCGAGAAAGACTTCGAGTCCCTCGCGAAACGAGGGGTCTCCAAAGTCGCTGAGTCCATTTGCGAGTTGGCTCGCCTGAGCGAGTAGTGCGTCGATATCTGTTGACATAAGACCCCCCGGTGTCGTGCGAACGGTAGTCGGTGGTCGCCGTTGTCGATGCCGCGTCGCGTCCGTGTCGTCGGTGATTTCTCAGTCCTGACTCAGGTTGGGAGACCGGACAACGTCTCGGGGCCGACTGGGGCCATACGCTTCTTGTTTGCCGGTGACGCAACCGTCCCGGCCTTGGTCGAATGGCAGTTGGAGATCCCGTGAGTCAGAGCGACAATTCACATTCATCCGAGGTTCCCGGAGGTTGGGGGCCGGCGCTCGATGATCTTGCGCAGCGCCGGGTAGCTGCTCGGGCGATGGGCGGCGAAGAGCGCCTCGCGAAAAAGCACGCGAAGGGGCAACTCGATGCCCGCGGGCGTATCGACTATCTGCTCGATCCAGGTTCATTCCGTGAACTTGGCACTCTGGTTGGTGACGTGCCGAGCGATGGCATCGTTGCTGGCGCTGGCCGCATTGATGGTCGTCCCGTCATGATCGGCGCCGAGGATTTCACTGTGTTGGCCGGTTCGATTGGTCCCGGGAGTTCGTCGAAGCGTTATCGAATTGCCGAACTCGCACTTGCCGAACGCATTCCGCTCATCATGTTGCTTGAGGGCGCAGGTCATCGCGGCGGCGGAGGCGGCGGTCGCGCACCGACCGACCTCCTCATTCAAGCGAAGTGTTCGGGCAAGGTACCGGTGTTGAGTGCGGTGATGGGTCCGTCTGCTGGCCATGGCGCGCTCATCGTTCCAATGTCGGACTTCAGCGTGATGACGCAGGACGCGGCTGTGTTCACTGCTGGTCCACCGGTTGTTCGCGAGTCGCTCGGCGAAGACGTCTCAAAGGAAGATCTCGGAGGCCCGTCGGTTGCAGTACCGAGCGGCCTCATCCATAACGTGGCTCCAGACGATGAAACGGCGCTTGACATGTTGCGCGTATATCTGTCGTTCTTCCCATCGAGCGCTTGGGGTTATGCCCCACATCTCCCCGCCGAACAGTGCAACGACCAAGGATTTCGATCAACTGACGAACTCCTTTCAATCATTCCTAGCGACTCTCGTCGGGCCTATGACATGCGCTCGGTACTCGACGTCGTGGTCGACGATGGGTCGTGGTTCGAGGTGCAGCCAGGATTTGGTCCATCGATGATCTGTGGTCTCGCTCGGCTTGGCGGCGAATCAGTCGCAGTCATTGCGAACCAGCCGACAGTGATGGCTGGTTCCATTGATGCAGATGCTGCCGATAAGGCTGCGCATTTCATCATGGTGGCTGATTCGTTCCACCTTCCATTGGTATTCCTCGCGGATAACCCAGGGATGCTGCCGGGAAGCGAATCGGAGCGTGCTGGTGTGCTTCGTTCTGGTGCGCGGATGTTTGCGGCGCAAACGCAGGCGTCGAGTCCGAAACTTCATCTCACGCTGCGCAAGGCGTATGGCTTCGGTTCGATGGTCATGACGTTGGTTGGTTTCGATAACCAATCAGCAACATTTGCCTATCCGGGTGCAACGCTCGGGGCCATGGGGGCAAGCGCGATGAGTAGAGCTACGAATGCTGATGAAGACGAAGCGGCAATGCTTCGTGATGCTGAACTTCAGGCTTCCTACCGTTCTGCGGCAACGCTGGGGTTTGATGAGTTGATCGACCCGCGTGAAACCCGAGACGTTTTGCTCGACGCCCTCCAGCGAGCGCTGTTCCGTCGCCAGGTTGCAGCGGAGCCAGTCTCTCGGACGGCGATAACACCATGAGCCACAAATAGAACAAAAAACGTTCGAATGCGTCATGAACGCGTCAGTAATCGCTAGTCTCTCTTGGTCGCGAGAGACTGTCTCGCGCGGATCGACGTGTCACCCTTGGCACACAGGAGGCAAAAATGTTTGCAGCGACTTGGGGTCTCGGTGAAGCGGTTTTGGCCATGCTTTACTTCACCTGTTTCTTCATCTGGATCTGGTTGGCGATCAGTGTTTTCATCGATATCTTCCGTAGCCCTGACATGGGCGGCGTCCACAAGGCCATTTGGGTCGTAGCGATCTTTATCGTTCCGTTGCTCGGTGTTCTTGCGTACCTCATCGTTCGCGGCGGCAAGATGAACCAGCATGCGATCGAGGCCGCAAAGGCTCAGGACGCAGCAATGCAGAACTACATCCGCAACGCAGCAGGCACCACGCCGGCCGACGAACTTCATCGTCTCGCCGATCTCAAGGATCGTGGCGTCATCGATCAGGCCGAATTCGACAAGCTCAAGGCCAAGGTCGTTAGCTGATCCCGTTGCAGCGCTGAAGCGCTGTGAGCGAGTTGTACCCGGTGCCCCGCTTCGGCGGGGCACCGGCGCGTTTGGGGCCCTCTCTTCAAGGAGAGGGTCGTAGGATCTGCCGGTGCCTCATCCCAAGCTTCTGACGCAGGGCCGTATCGGTCCGATCAACACTCGGAATCGCATCGTGCTGCCGGCGATGGATCAAAACAGTTGTGACGACGGCGCCATCACCGATCTCAATATCGCTCACTACGAGGCACGAGCTCGTGGGGGAGTGGGGCTCCTCATTCTCGAAACTTCGGCAGTGGCGTGGCCCGTCGGCGCTACCTCGTTGCATCAGCCAGCGCTCTCTGACGATCGATTCATTCCAGGCTTGTCGCGACTTGCCGATTCGGTGCATCGTCATGGCTCGAAAATGGTTGTGCAGATTTGCCACCACGGAAAGACTGCTGGCGTCGACGCGATGCAGGATCGCGAACAACTCGTTCCTTCGGTGCCGCTTCCCGACGATGAATCTGACATGAGCGCGATCACGATGGACGAGCTCATGAAGATGGCGGGCCTCACAGGAGGCAAGCGTGGGAAGCAACGCGCCGCTACCACTGATGACATTGTTTGGGTGATCGAACAGTTCGCCGACGCATCGGAGCGGGTCAAGAAGGCGGGCTTGGATGGCATCGAAATTCATGCCGCGCACGGGTATCTGATCTCAACATTTCTTTCGCCCCACTACAACGTTCGCGACGACGAGTACGGCGGTTCGGTAGAAAATCGGGCCCGCTTGCTTGTCGAAATCATCACGGCAATTCGTAAGCGATGCGGCTCTGACTTTGGGATCATCGTCCGGCTCGATGGTCGCGAATATGTCGATGGTGGCATCACGCCTGAACTCTGTGCTGAGTATGCGGTTCTCGCGGAAACTGCAGGCGCCGACGCAATTCACGTTTCGGCGTCAGGCCCCAACTCGATGGGTATCGGATTTACGAATGGTCCACTTCCGTGGCAGCCCGATCAGTACGTTGGCCTTGCAGCAGTCGTAAAGATGGCCGTGTCGATTCCAGTGATTGCTGTGGGCCGCATCCTCCCCGATGCTGCTGAGACTCATCTGAAGAACGGCGACTGCGATTTTGTTTCGATGGGTCGACAACTTCTCGCCGATCCTGAACTCCCGGCGAAGTTGCTCTCAGGGACTCCTGAGCGAGTCCGTACCTGCATTAATTGCTATGTGTGCGTGGCGCAGAACTTTTGGGACGGTGCCCCTATCTGCGCGATTAACGCCGAACTTGGTCATTACGAGGAAGGTCCTCTGGTTCCGGCTGCGGTCCGTCGTCGCGTCGTCGTCGTGGGCGGCGGCCCAGGCGGTATGGAGGCAGCGCGAGTTGCAGCGGTTCGCGGTCACTCGGTGTCATTGCTCGAGAAATCTCCGCACCTCGGCGGTACGGCGCGGTTCTCTTCTCTGACAACGCCGATGAACGCGCAATTCGTTCGTTACCTTACGACTGAGATCTCTCGACTTGACGTCGACATCCGTACCTCAACTCCCGTGACCGCAACACTGTTGCGAGAACTGAACGCCGATGTGGTCATTGTTGCGACAGGCGCGCGACGCGAGCGTCCGGATGTTCCGGGCTCAACGTTGCCGCATGTTTTCTCAGGTGACGATCTGCGTGCACTTCTGACTGGAGATGATCCGACGGCTGCGGCGCGGCTCCCTATCCATCGCCGGCTCATCGTTTCGATCGGTCGCTCGCTTGGTTTGATGTCGAATATGGATCGGGTGAGGTCCTTGTCAAAGCGGTGGATGCCGATCGGTAAGCGCGTCGTCGTTGTTGGTGGCGGGCTCGTCGGCGTTGAACTCGCCGAATATCTTGCCGAACGCGGCCGCAGCGTCACTGTCCTTGAAGCGGGCGAGAAGCTTGGTCTTGAGATGGCCCACCCCCGACGGGCTCGTGCCGTGCACGAGGCTCGCAATCATGGCGTTGAGTTCATCACTGGTGCCGAACTCGTGTCGATCACGCAGAGCAATGTTTCCTATCGCGTCGGTGAAGATGCTCATACCGTGCGGGCTGATGCCGTTGTCATCGCTAGTGGTGTTCACACTGACCACTCGATTGCTGAACAACTCATCGCCGACGGATTCGAAGTTCAAGTGGTTGGTGACGCGGTTTCGGTTGGCTACATCGAAGGTGCTGTCCGTACCGGTTACCTCGCGGGCCGCTCACTCTGAGCAAAAACAAAACTCAGGTCTGGGTGGAGCCCAGACCTGAGTGAGTACTGCGAGGATGTTTTGCAGCGGGAAAGGGTTTAGAGGCGCCCGAGCACTGCGGAACATGAACTGACCTCAACGCCACCGTTTTCATCGACGTCGATAGCGGTGATGACTCCGTCTTCGATGATCGCTGCGTAACGCTTTGACCGAACTCCAAGTCCGAACCCGGTGCCGTCCATGACGAGGCCCATTGCCTGAGTAAATTCGCCGTTGCCGTCGGCGAGCATGGTGATTGAGTCGCCAACTTGCTGGTCGTCGCCCCAGGCTCCCATGACGAACGCATCATTGACGGAGAGACAAGCGATGCGGTCGACGCCCTTGCCCGTGAGTTCGCCGGCTTGCTGGACGAACCCAGGAAGGTGAACCTTTGAACAGCCGGGCGTGAATGCTCCGGGCACGGCGAATAGAACAACTTTTCCTGATCCGAGGACATCGGCGGTGTTGACCTTTTCAGGTCCGGCTGCGCCCATGACGAAGAGATCGACGGAAGGGATGGGGTCTCCAACGTTGAGTGTCATGGCGACACGATAGGCGTTCGTGACCAATTTGCGCCCGTTCAGTACTCGGTACTACCGCCTGGTGGAGAGTCGGTCTATGCCTGAACTCAAGTGAAGAGCACGGAGCTGGCGTCGACCGCGGCGAGGGTGGCGACATAGACGAGAACAATTGTCTGGGCGAGACATAACAGCCCCACGAGTTGGGCGGATTCGGAGACCTTGCGGCTCTCGGGGCCCCAGAGAGAACGAACAGCGATGGTGCCGAGGAAGGCAGCAGAGGCAATCGTGATGATGACGAGCCAGCCCACGGGTGCATGAATGCGCCATGCGATGAATGCGCCGCCGCTCAGCACTCCGGGGACGATTGCAGACCAACGGCTGGCAGCAGAGGTGGAACACAACACCCGGTGGAGGAACTCAAAGAGTCCTGCCCCGCCCACGGCAAAGACGACGATTTGGAGAATCGCGTCGGTGGCCGACTGTGTCGCGAACTGATTGAAGGCGAGGACATCTGCGAGAACGAGAAGCAAAAGTGAACATGAGAGAAGAACTGACTGGGTCACTGATCGCAAAGACCGCCGGGGACGGGTGAGTTCAGTTGTCATGATCGCCTCAGGATGTCACGCCATGAGCGCCGCGGGGCGAGTTCGTGCTCTCGCGCTGCGTGAATTCGCTCAGTTCGAAGCGCGTTGACGTCGCTGTCATCGAGCGGAGTGATCTCTGTCGGACCGACAATCCATTCGAGTAGAGCATCAGCGAGGCGGGGATTACGTGCGAGTGCTGGTCCGTGCAGGTATGTGCCAACGACAGTTCCGGTTACGACACCTTCAGAGCCATCTCCGTTGCCCTCGCCAACTTCGACGGAAGCGAAGGACACGGCATTGGACCCGGGAATTGTCCGACCCGCATGATTTTCGAACCCGGTGAGTGGGCCGAGTTCAATGAGGCCGTGGGGAGTTGTGAGGCGTGCATTGGTGGTGAGGAGTTCGCCGACGGCGCGTGGCCGGTTGACTCTGACGGTTTCACAGTCAAGTAACCCAAGCCCGCTGCGGCTAGTGCCGGTTGCGTCGGGAAATCGATGGCCAAGAATCTGCATGCCCGCGCAAATGGCGAGGACGACGGCTCCCTTGTCGACAGCTCGATGAAGCCCTTGGCTGAGTTCAAGTTCGCGCGTCGCCTGCACCTGCGGGCCGTCTTCGCCGCCGCCAACCAGATAGAGGTCGGCGGAATCGGGAACGGGTGCTCCGGCATCGACAGTGATGTGCTCTACCGCTATCCCTCGCCATTCGAGACGACGGGAAAGAACGAGTGCGTTGCCTCCGTCGCCGTAGGTGCCGAGAAGGTCGGGATAGAGCGAAACGATTCGAACTGCAGAGTCAGTTCGGTTGAGGCCGGGAGTACGTGTCACAGCACGCCGCCAACTTTTTCGAGGTGATCTTGGAACGCTGTGTAGTTCGACGCGACGTCAACGGGAACGGTTGGGTCGAAGTCAGGTGACTGGCGGACAAGTTCGAGGGCTTCTTCGAGACTGTCGGCTACACGATGAGTGATGTTTCCGTAGCGGAAACGCACGGCAAGGTCGTGGCGTCGTTCGCCGATGGCGATCACAAGTCGATTGCCGACGCGTTCGTAGGCCACGTCCCAAAGCCAAGAAGGATCGTGGCCGTCGGCGATTCGGGCGTTAATGGCAATAACCAGAGGTGTTGATGGACCCTCAAGAAGTTCGAGTGCTTCATGCCAGCCGGCGGGGTTCTTGGCCAAGAGAAGGCGAATGTTTGTGCCATTAAAATCGGCTACGCGGTAGCGGCCCGCAACTTCGGTGATGTCATCGAGTGCGTCGAACGCCGCATCGAGGTCAGTGCCCATTGCTGTGGATGCTGCAAGAGCAAAAGCTGCATTGACTCGATTCACTCGGCCGGGGAGTGACAGTGGTGAACGAAAACTGCGACCGGCGATGGAAATGGTGTCGTCTTCGACAGACACATCGACGCGGGGACGCTTGAGATCACATGATGAGCAGGCCCACCCGGTGTCGACGAAGTCGATTCGGCCGGAACACGCAGGACATCCCGCAGCATCAGCAGTCCATTCCTGTCCCGTGGCGATCCAGGTGACGCTTGGTGCGGCGAGCGCGGCCCACGTCACGAGGGGATCATCGGCATTCGCTATGACGGTGCGTGGTGGTGTGGAAGTAAGCGCGTTACGCCATTGTTCGGCGAGTTTGCGAACCTCTTGTGTCCGGTCGAGTTGATCACGACTCAGATTCAGCAGCACTACGGTGCTGGCGTTTGTGGCGCGAAGGACGGAATCAACCCAACGTTCGTCAACCTCGAGAACTGCTGTATCTGTCGAGTTCGCTGCGGCCAGCGCAGCGACGATACCGGGAGTCATGTTGGCGCCAAGCCAATTTGAGACCACAGGTTGGCGAGAACTGAGTGCAGCTGAAAGAAGTTTTGTCGTCGTAGTTTTTCCGTTGGTCGCGCTGACGATTGCGACGTCGCGTGACCCAGTGAGTTCCGCAAGAAGGTTTCGGTCAACGAGTAGTGACACCCGGCCACCAATGACTGATCCGGTTCCGAAGCGCACAACTCGCGATGCCCATGCAACGGTGCGCCCGACAAGAACTGCGAGTCGTGCTCGGGGTCGGATCTTGACCGTTTGGCCAGATGCGGGAGCGGGGGCAGGAGCAGCGGTCACGACAAGGTGATGCTAGTTCCGTCGTCGATCAAGGCTTTGGTGCCAGGAGGGCTCTGAATTAGCGAGGCGGTCCGTTCGAGACGAAGACAGAAACGATCGGACCATCGAGGAGCAATTTGAAGTACCGCTTGAAATCTGCGCTCGGGGATTTTGCTGCGAGTTCGGCTTGTGCCCATTTTTGGAGCAGCTGCTCTTGGCCGCGAACTTGGTCGAGAGTCGACATCCCCGGTTGGGCATCGAAGGCAGCGTATTTCGAGACCAGCGCATTGAATTCGGTGCGCTGATCTGGGGTCAGCGGGTCGTAGCTGAAGATTTCTCGGTAGTCGGGGTTGGTTTGCATCTCGAGGCGTGTTGAATCGGTGAGGAAGAGCAGTTCTGATGCGGCCTGCGAACGTTCGATCGTGCGCTTGTCCCCGTAGATGTATGCCCAACTTGGACTGCGGCGCACATCGATTCCGGCTTCTTCCGCTTGCGCTAGGACGTCGAGTCCCGCTGATCCGTCCAAGCCGTAGCCATCTACGAGAAAGATGGGCTCAGGCAATCCTTCGAGTGCTGCAAGGGTCGGCGGAGTCAATGCGGCGATTGCCCGAGTCCAACTCTCTGAGAGTCGAAGTGGCGTGAGGTTGACGCCGCGAATGAGCATCGCCACCAGCACAAAAATTGTTGCGACAACGACAAGGTTGGTTGCGTGGCGGCGTCCGAACGCGGTGAGTGCAATCTGTCGCAACGCGACGGCAGCAATTGCGAGCCATGTGAACGCTGCGATCGCCCACATCCAGCGCAGGAGGTACGGCGACGGTGCACCCACAATGCGCGAGGCCGCAATTGCACCGGCGATGATCAGCGCACCAGCAATGCCGCACAGCGCAAGTTCATTTCGCCAGTGCTTTCGCCACGCCCACCAGCTCGCAACACACAATGCGATCAGCGCCCAGGGAATGGCCCAACCGGACGTGTCGATCGCGGAGTTGATGAGTGACGGTTCCGCGCCCCGAACCCAGTTGCCTGGGATGGAGAGGAACCGGAACATGATTTGAACTCCGGTTGTGAGCCCCGTTGTTTCGAGCGGCGGATTGCGCAGGAATCCATAGATCAGTCGGAGATTGCCCGGCGACTGTGTGAACTGATCAATGATCGGGGGAGTCCAACACACGAAGGCAACAACAGCAGCGATAAGTGCTGTTCGACGATCATGAGAGCGGTTGGTCCCGCGAACTGATCGGGCGACAAGTGCGAGTCCGCCGATACCAACGAGTAGAGCGACGGGTAGTGCGCTACCGACGTGGCACTGCACAGCAAATGAGGCGAGCAGAACGAGCGCTATTGCGGCAACTCGATCGCCGAAGACGCAGCGCCAACTAGCGACTGCGGCCGCAAACACAGCGAGGATGACGAATTCTGGATTCCACGGATCGGCGAGACCGGCGGGGTTCATCCCGAAGCAGAGCAGCGCGAGAAAGAAGCCGACAAGTACGAAAGTTCGCCTGCCTGCCCGTGCCGCGATCCAAAGCGTTGAAGCGATTACTCCAAGGTTGACGAGAAGTGCGCCGAGGAGAAGCCCGATTGGCGAGGAACCGCTTAATCGGTAGGGGAGTGCGAGGACATAGAAAAGCAACGGGCCCGGATGGTTCCACTGATATCTGGAGTAGACGCCGATGATGGGCGTCTCCGATCCGCCGACATCGGCGACGCGCAACTGAAGCGTTCGGTAGTCGCCAATTGGCAGCCAGTTGGACGTCAGGAGTCGAAACAGCAGCCATCCAAGGATGATGGCGATCAATGCAGCAACGATGATGACGAGACGGCGATCGATCGGTGGCTGTTGATCGTCTTCGGAGACACTGGGCGAGGAAGAATTCGCGGTCTCTGTGGCTGATGCCGTCACGAGGTCGATACTACGGCTGAGGATCCTGGGGTTGAGGGCGACAGCTCAAAGCAGTTGATTCTCTTGAATGTGAACGAGAAGACCACGGCACGCTGCTTCGATCAGGTCGTAGACCTCGATGAATCCTTCGTCACCGCCTGCCCACGGGTCGGGTACGTCACCGTCCCAAGGGTCGGTTTGTGTGAGTGCGGGGTCAAACCTGCGGAGGAGGACTATGCGGTCATGAAGTGCAGGTTCAGTTCGATCGCGCAGATCGCGTTCATTCATGCCGTCCATGGCCAGAACAAGGTCGTAAAACGACGCATCGCCGGGGTGAAACGCGCTGGCTCTAGATGTCAGTTCGATTCCGCGGCGACGAGCCTCAGCGCGTGCTCGATCGTCGGGTAGTTCGCCGCGGTGCCACCCTGCAGTGCCAGCACTGTGAACCTCGATGGATGAGGACAATCCCGCGTTTTCGATGAGCGAACGCATGATGCCTTCGGCGGTGGGAGAGCGGCAGATGTTTCCAAGACAGACGAAACAAAGTCGGAGGGGTTCGTCCTCAGATTGGTTCATGCCGTGAGTTTGTCGCATGGAGATGGGTGACGCGTTGAGTGAGGCGTGTTGACAGGTACGGTGTTCCCGCACGTCTCAACTGGGGAGCACTCGTGAACGATTTCGCAGGCCGCACTGGCGCGGCGGTGGTGACAGGTGGAAGCGGCGGCATTGGCGCTGCGATCGTGCGCATGTTGGCCGAGCGCGGCAGTGATGTGCTCTTCACCTACCGGTCGAACCGCGACGCTGCTGATGCGATTATCGCTGAACTCTCTGATCTCAACGTTCGAGTCGTGGCGATACCCGCCGATTTGGTCGACGAGTCAATCGCTGCGTCAGTTGTGTCCACTGCAGTTGCAGAGTTTGGTGGGATTCACACTCTCGTTCATGCTGCCGGACCGCACGTCACTCAAATGCACCTGAGTCGTGTTGAACCTTCGGCGTACCGGGCGCAAATTGAAGGTGAAGCAGTTGCGTTCTTCAATATTGTTCAACCTGCTCTTGAGCATCTTCGCAAAGTCGGCGGCAGCATCGTGGCGGTAACGACGGCAGCAACGCGTCGCTATCCGGTTCGCGACGGATTGTCTTCAGGTACAAAAGGCGCAGTCGAAGCGGTAGTGCGTGCTCTTGCCGCTGAAGAAGGTCGCTTTGGAGTTCGAGCGAATTGCGTTGGGCCAGGCATGCTTACCGACGGGATGGCAGCGCGGCTGATGGCTTCGGGCGACCTTGATGACGCTGCTCTCGAAGTCACGATGCGCAACATTCCGCTTCGTAAGTTCGGCGATGCAGTCGATATTGCCGAAGCTGTGTGTTTTCTCGCTTCAGATCGAGCCGACTTCATTACGGGTCAGATGCTCGACATCGATGGCGGTTACGGCGTCTAACCAAACAGACGCGAACAAGCCGATTCTGATTAGGCGGCGTCGGCCTCGAACGTGCCTTCGATTGCCCAAGTGAGGGTCCGAATAAGCGCGCGTGCAGCCGGTTGAACGACGAGAGGATCAAGCGCCGGAACAAGCGGAAGCTTCAGTTCCTCACGCATCCACGTCGGGAGCAAGCCAACTGCTGCTGGAGCGATCACGCCATAGGCAGGGCGGGCCGCAAGGGGAAGTGGGGCAAGCATGAGCCAGCGAGCTGCGTCGCGTGCTTGCTGACCTGCTTGCAGTTCGGGACGAATTGCTTGCATCCACTCGTCAAGTTCGGCAACTGAATGCGCTGCGTACTCGCCGCCGAGGCTGTCATTGATTACAGCCATTTCATCGACGTAGCGGTCGGCTTCATGGGCGCTCAACTTTGTGGCGCCGTAGCGCTGGTAGGTGCGCAAGAAGGAATCGACTTCAGCGTGGTGAACCCAAGAAAGCAGATGAGGATCGTTCGCCGAGTACTCGCGACCGTCAGGGGCAGTCCCGACAACGCGTTGATGGACTCGGGTCACGAGCGCAAACGCGGCTTCGGCCTGTTCAGTGGTACCGAAGGTGGTGGCTGCAACGAATTGACTGGTGTTGGCCAAGCGATCAAGCGGATGGCGTCGGTAGTCAGAGTGATCAGCAACTCCGGCCATTGCGAGCGGATGCATCGTTTGCAAGAGCAATGCTCGAACGCCGGCAATGAGCATTGAACCGTCGGAATGGACTCGCCAGGTGACGCTGTCGGGGCCAAAGAGGCCAGGATCACCCTCGATGGGCTTGGTGAGATCACGGACAGGAGGGTTGTCTCCAGCAATCAGGGTGCGCAGTTCGCGGCCTAGGCGGAGGCGAACCTCGCCCAACGCGGAACCGAGTGCTTCGGCGACGGTTGTCAGCCCGGAGGGCAGCGTCGGTTCGGTAGTCATGCTTTGAGGATAGGGGCGAACCTCGCGAAACCGCCGGTCGGGGGAGTTCGCTCAATGGTGATTGACGGGGGGCCACCCGTGTGGTGGGGTGGGGGCACAACTTGACCCACCGCAGTAGGGGAAGCCGGTCCGATTCCGGCGCTGACCCGCAACCGTAGGTGGCCTCCGGAGAGATTCTTCGGGCGGCCACGAGCCGGACTGCCTGCTCGGGGGGAATTGCTCCATCATGAAACCGTCGTCGGATTACGGGAGGTGGGGCTCGGTTCGGTCGGCGGCCTTGGTCCGTGGTCCGGTCGGGTCTCGCACCCCTTCCGGCACCAACAATCAACGAGTGGCCCCGCACCGTGAACCGTCAGCTTCCATCGATCGCAACCAAGCGCTTGCTTCAGATGCGCGCGCTTCAGGCCGCAGCGGTTGTGCTTTTGGGTGTTGTCGTTTCTGCGAGCGTGCTTGTGGGTCTTGCTGATACCGCAAGTGCTTCAAGCTGTTCTGGCCCGATACGCGACGGAGAAATTCGAGTCGTGCTTGTTGTTGATGCATCTGATCTCGGAGGAAGTTCCTCTGCGACATGTCTCGTCGTGCCCGCTGGTACCACGGGCTCTCAACTCTTGGCGCGACGAGGGAACGAACTCGGAACCGGTTCGCCAAGATACGGATCAAGCGGTTTGTTGTGTGCAATCGATGGATTACCGGCCACGGGTTGCGGCGATCGAAACTCTGGCGGCTACGGCTACTGGGCGTATTTTTTCGATGGCGGTGGCAATTGGAGCTACGGAAGCAACAACCCATTTTCGAAGCGGCTTAACGACGGAGCGATCGAGGGGTGGAGATTTGTCGTAGGTGGATGCGGATGCGGTCTAGACCCGTCACCACGCATCGGACCATCTCGTTCATTGTTCCCGGCGCTTGCCCCTGCACTTCCCGCGCTGCCCGAACCACCGTCGACTTCAGCCCCAAGTTCGCCGACTAGCAACCCAAGTACAAACGCTGGGGGAGCTTCGACGCCGATTCCGCAGAGTGCCGGCGATGCAAACCTCGAGCAGGGAGTTGGAGAAGCAGAGCCAGGGTCATTGACCGTTACCACGGCTGTCGAGGCCGTCGTTGTTGGTGATGTCGCGCTTGCGTCATCAAACTCAACGGACTCCAACACGGGTCGATGGATTGGGATCGCAGCGGTTTTCATCCTCATCGGGTTTATGGCTGGCGGCGCGTGGGTTCAAACGAGAAGGTCACGATGACCGCGCCACGACTTCTTCATCCCGGTGCGTGGTGGCTGTGGGCGGTTGGGTTGGCGGCGTGTGCGTTGCGCACAACGAATCCAGTTCTCCTCTGCCTCATCATCGCTGTCGCTGGTTGGGTGGTTGCTTCTCGGCGTGCTGACGTCCCATGGTCCCGATCATTTGCCAGCTTTTTGCGCCTTGGAATGATCGTGATCGCCGTTCGCATTATTTTTCAGATCTTCTTTGGTGTTCGTATTCCGGGAACCACACTGTTCACAATCCCTGAGGTAACGCTTCCAGATTGGGCTGCGGGAGTGAGTCTCGGTGGCCCAGTCACCCTTGAATCTTTAATGGCCGCGTTCTACCAAGGCCTTCGGCTCGCAGCGGTGCTGGCGTGTTTTGGTGCAGCAACATCGTTGTGTAGTCCGTATCGGATGCTCCGCGCTCTTCCGACAGTCCTTTACGAGGCTGGCGTTGCTGTCACGGTCGCATTCACATTTGCGCCTCAGGCGATTGTCGCATCGCGTCAGGTTCGCGAAGCCCGTCGACTTCGTGGTCGATCTGATCGGGGAGTCCGCGCTTGGAGCGCGTCGGCGTTGCCTGTACTTGAAGGTGCACTCGATCGTGCCGTAGCGCTTGCTGCGTCGATGGATAGTCGCGGGTACGGAAGACGTGGTTCGAGTTCGGTCTCGGTCCGTCGTCGTTCAGTCGGACTCGTGTTGTTGGGGCTCGTAGCGATTGCCGTTGGCTCCTATGGGCTTCTCGATCCAAGTGCACCGGCGCTGTTTCGCATCCCGGCACTTGGTGTGGGTGCAGCGGCACTGATCGGTGCGCTCGTCGCCGGCGGGAAGTCGACAGTGAGAACTCGGTATCGGCCAGACCCATGGATCGGGCCCGAGTGGATGGTGTCGATTGCTGGGATTGTTGCCTTCGCATCATTCGTCCTTGTTGGACGAATGGGTGACGCGCTAAGCCCCTCGACGAATCCGCTTGAGGTTCCTGCGGTTCCTGTCGTCGCCGTGATTGGGCTTCTCGTCGCGGCGCTGCCTGCTTGGTTTGCTCCGCATCCTCCGACGCTCGCATCATCATCTGCACCACTGGTGGTGGCGGCATGATTCGGTTTGAGCACGTCACGATCACCTATCCCGAAGCAACCACCCCAACCTTGGTCGATGTTTCGTTCGAAGTTCCCGAAGGTGAACTTTGCCTCGTTGTTGGTGTTACCGGTTCCGGAAAGTCGACGTTGCTTCGCGCTGTCAACGGATTAGTGCCGCGGTTTTCCGGTGGAATCCTTGCCGGGTCGGTGGTCATCGATGGTCGAACGACTTCGGATGTTGCTCCGCGTGATCTTGCCGATGTCGTTGGTGTCGTAGGACAAGATCCGGCTGCCGGCTTCGTGACTGACTTTGTTGAAGATGAATTGGCCTACGCGATGGAGAATCTCGGCGTTGCGCCTGATGTGATGCGTCGACGGGTTGAAGACATTCTCGATCTGCTTGGTTTGCATGAACTTCGCCATCGTCCCCTTGCGTCTCTTTCTGGTGGTCAGCAGCAACGGGTTGCTATCGGTTCGGTGCTCACTGCGGGGCCGCGAGTTCTCGTTCTCGATGAGCCCACCTCAGCGCTTGATCCAGCTGCAGCGGAGGAAGTTCTTGCCGCCCTTACACGGTTGGTCCACGACCTTGGCATCACAGTGCTAATTGCTGAGCACCGACTCGAACGCGTCGTCCAGTACGCCGATCGAATCGTGATGGTGCCTGGTGACGGACGCCCGGTTGTGGTCGGAACACCAGCTGAAGTGTTCGGCGGATCAGTTGTGGCCCCTCCAGTGGTTGAACTTGGCCGTCTCGCCGGTTGGTCTCCACTTCCGCTTTCGGTTCGAGATGCACGGCGAGTCGCTGGACCACTCCGCGATCAACTCGCATCGATCGACACTGCAGTTTTCAGTCGCAAAGTCAGATCACTTGGCGACGTCGTCGCGACAACCGACGGCCTTCAGGCTTCTTATGGTCCGATCACCGCGCTTCGTGGAGTCGATCTCGAGTTCCGGGCAGGTGAAGTGGTTGCGCTCATGGGTCGCAACGGCGCTGGTAAGTCGACGCTGCTCAATCATCTTGTGGGACTACGAGAGCCTGTTTCGGGAGCTGTGCAGGTTATGGGTTCGGTGCCTCACCGCCTTTCGGCTCGCGACGTCGTTCGGGTGGCTGGACTGGTTCCGCAGGACAGCGGTGTACTGCTCTACCACGACACTGTTGCGGCGGAATGCAGCGCATCGGACCGCGACGCGGGCTTGGTGCACGGAACCACTCGAATCGTGCTTGATCGGATTGTCCCTGGAATCGACGCTTCGACTCATCCCCGTGATTTGTCGGAAGGGCAACGTCTCGGCCTCGCGCTCTCAATCGTGTTGGCCTCGGAACCGCCGCTGCTACTGCTCGATGAACCCACTCGTGGACTCGATTACGGAGCCAAACAACGGTTAGTTGAAGTTCTCGCTCAGCTCGCTGCCGACGGACATGCCGTCGTCATCGCTACCCATGACGTTGAAGTTGTTGCCGCCGTTGCTGATCGATGCATTGTCCTTGCCGAAGGTGAAGTCGTCGCTGATGGCCCTGCTCGCGATGTCGTCGTGCATTCGCCAGTATTTGCACCGCAGGTTGCGAAGGTTCTCGCTCCACTTGCTCTTTTGACAGTGAATGAAGTTCAGCTGGCGCTTGCTGCTGCAAGCGATAGTTCCTACTCATGACTGCTGCGTCACCATCTCGAGTCGATGCAGTCCGTCTCGGACTCACGTCTTGGGTGTTACTGGTAGCGGCGTTTGCGCTCGGGATCGTCGCGTTTGCTTGGCCGTTATTTGCTTCTGCGAGTTCTTCGCTTGATTCGTCTCACAGCAGTGATGCGCCTTGGATCTTTGTCATCCTCATTCCGCTCTTGATTGGAGTCATCCTTGCCGAACTGGCTGATGGTTCTCTTGACGCGAAATCGGTAGCCCTCCTCGGAGTCCTCGCTGCCAGCGGAGCAGTGCTTCGCTTGCCGAGCGGTGGCGTTGCTGGATTTGAACCGGTCTTCTTCCTGTTGATTCCAGCGGGACGTGTTTTCGGTCGCGGATTCGGTTTTGTGCTCGGGGCTCTCACGCTCTTTGTGAGCGCGTTGATCACTGGTGGAGTCGGCCCCTGGTTGCCTTTTCAAATGTTTGGCGCGGCATGGATTGGTTTCTTTGCCGGATGTCTTCCTCCTGCACGTGGAAAAATTGAAATCGCGATGTTGGCCACGTATGCCGCGATTTCTGCATTGGCGTATGGGCTCGTCATGAATCTTTGGTTCTGGCCGTTCGTGAGCGCTGGCGACACCACTGTTTCGTATGTGGCCGGCGATTCACTCGTTGAAAATCTGCGCCGATTCTGGGGATTCCACATCACGACATCATTTGGATTCGATATTCCTCGCGCTGTTTTCTCCGCGATCTTCATCGTCGTTGCTGGTCGTCCTGTACTGGGAGCGCTTCGCCGTGTCGCGCGACGAGCGGCGTTCGAAGCCCCTGTTGTCTTTGTTGACTCACCGGTGAGTGCCACGAGTAACTGAGATATTTGTGCCACGGTTTGCTATGGCTCCTGTCGTCTTCGTAACCCGTCCACTGCCCGCTCCCGGAATCGACTTGCTTGTCGAATCGGGCTTCGAAGTTCGGGCGAACGATGAGGATCGTCCGCTCCAACGGGCAGAACTGATTGCTGGAATCGAACAAGCCGATGCTCTTCTGTGCATGTTGAGTGATCGGATCGACGTCGAGGTGCTTGAAGCGGCTCCCTTGTTGCGTGTGATCTCAAATTACGCAGTCGGATTCGACAACATTGATGTTGCTGCTGCCCGTCAGCGCGGCGTCGAAGTCACAACGACTCCGGGCGTCCTCACTGACGCAACTGCTGACCTTGCGTGGGCACTGCTGCTTGCGGCCGCCCGAAATCTTGGGGCCGGAGAACGTCTGGTTCGAGCGGGCGAGTGGACAGGGTGGGCACCGACACAGTTGCTCGGTGAACCTCTGCGTCATCAAACACTCGGCATTGTCGGGATGGGGGCGATCGGACAAGCGGTCGCTCGTCGCGCTCAGGGTTTCGGCATGAATGTTGTGTATTTCAATCGCAATCAGGTCGCTTCGGAGATTGAAACATCGCTTGGTGCCGAGTTCGTGTCCCTCGACGAACTTCTCCGGCGGAGCGATTTCATTTCGCTACACGCCCCACTGAACGATCAGAGCCGACACATGTTCGATGCGCGTGCTTTTCGTCTGATGAAGTCGACTGCAGTGCTTGTGAACACAGGTCGTGGCGCATTAATCGACGAGGCAGAGTTGGTAAACGTTCTGCGGGAAGGGCGAATTGCTGCTGCTGGCCTTGACGTCTATGAATTTGAGCCGAAGATCACCGACGGCCTGCTGACTCTCGACAATGTTGTGCTGGCCCCGCATCTTGGCTCGGCATCGACGCTGGCTCGTGGGGACATGGTCCGACTGTGCTGCGAGAACATTGTTGAAGTTCTTGCTGGCCGGCCCGCAGTAACTCCGGCTCCGACCTGATCAGTTACTTCTTGACTGCTTCTTGTGCGATGCGGTCGAACGCCTCGAGCATGTCATTGGCTGAACTCGTGATCGCGTCGGCATGGGCACGGCGTGCCTCATCTTCGATGCCATGTCCGCCAATCACGATGGGGCAGCCGACCTGATCTCGAAGAGCATCTGCAGTTGCGATCACGTTGTCATCAACTCCTGCAGTACTTGAACTGATTCCGACAGCCAAAAGTCGATCTGCGGTGTTGGCGGCGTCGATGAATGTTTCGACAGGAGTATTGGCTCCAAGGTCGATCACTGAAAAGCCGCGCCCGCGGAGGAGATCGGCCGCCATTGCGATCGGTACTGCGTGTTGGTCGCCGGCGACCGCGCCAATGACGATGGTGCCGCGCGTTTGTCCTGGGCGGCTGAAGTGCGGACCTAAACGTCCGATGAGCCGATTTGTTACGGCTGTCGCTCGGTGTTCCTCGGCGATTGAAACTTCGCCGTTGGCCCATGCGGCTCCAATAGCTGCGAGTGCCGGTGCGAGCACATCGATGTACACCGACATAGGAGCGAGACCCGAAGCCATCGATGCCTCAATCACATTCCAGGATCCGGCCTCATCGCCCGCGGTCAAGCGGTCTCGAAGTCGGGCCGACCAATCGACGCGCTCGCCAGAACTACGCGCAGCTGGAGTGGAGAGAAACTCCTGGAGCGCGTCGCTGGAGATTCGCCAGCCTCCTCCAACCTTGGTGGCCGCCAATCGTCCGGTGCGAACGTACTTGTACGCCGTCATGTAATGAACGCCGAGTTGTTCGGCGGCTTCGGTGAGAGTGATATCGGTCGAAGTGGGGACTGGTCGTTCTGTTGCCTTGATCATCGCCTCGCCTCCTCACTCAAATTGGCCGCAACTCGTCCGGGGGACCGTACCGGCGGGGGGCTCAGAGCGCCTGATCGGGCACGCACTCTGTGGTGGATTGCGAAAGAAGTCGGGCCTAGCGGGGTGAGATCTTCGCCAGAACGGCGGGAACGCTCGAAAGGACGTCGACCTCAAGATGCTCAATGAGCCAATCGCGATTGCGCTTATGGAGATCATCGGCGGGGTCGAAGCGATTGAGTACCACTATGGGTGTCGCAACATGAGCGCCGCTATTTATTGCTTCAAGGCTCAGGATGATCTGATTGATTGTCCCGAGTCCCGCATCGGCAACGAGCAACACGATGTCGGGTTGAAGAATTTCGATGAGGCTGATCGAATCGCCATCCGACGCGAGGGGTGAACGAACTCCTCCAGCAGACTCAACGAACGCAACTGCGGGAGCAGGAAGTGGCCACTGGATTTCGGAGGCCAGGTCTTCGACAGAAAACTGCGGACGAGCAAGTACATCGGCAGCCATGGGCGGTGCCATGGGGATTGGATACCAGCGGTGACGTGGACACACGTCGTTTGGAGATTCGCCCGAAGCGTCGGCAAGAAAGTGGGCGTCGGTGAATTGGTCCTCAGGGCCAAACGACTGGGCGGGCTTTCGTGCTGCGACATCGATGCCTTTCGAACGAAGATCGCGCAAGAGGCGGGCCGTCACATACGTCTTGCCGATCTCGGTCCCAGTGCCGACCACAACGACAAGCCGCTGTGGTCGCAGTCCATCAAATGTCATTGTCCACCGTCCGTCTCCAACACACGCAGGGCATCAACAAGTGCAGCAATCTGTTCATCAGTATGGGCCGCGGAAAGCGCAATGCGCAGTCGACTTGAGCCCACTGCAACGGTGGGGGGCCGGATAGCAGGCACAAGAAGGCCGAGTTCAAGAAGTCGTTGCGAGGCTGCCAGCGCCGAATCTTCATCGCCAAGGATCACCGGAATGATCGGCGATGGGTGCCCAGGGGCGACGCGCTCAATGTGTTGACGCAATCGCTGCTGAAGAGCCTCACCTTCTTCTGATCGCACAACTTTGATCGCGGCAAGTGCTGCCGCCGCATCAGCGGGGCTGGGGGCAGTGGTGAAGATGTAGGTGCGTGCTCGGTTCACGAGGAGGTCGATGAGTGAGCGGGGACCGGCAACGAACCCGCCAAGCGCGCCAAGAGTTTTCGACAGGGTTCCAACCTGCACAACGATTGCCCCGTTGACGATTGGCTCGGGTGGAGGCTCGAGGACTGCGTGGGCTTCATCGACAACAAGAAGGGCATCGTGTTGTGCGCACAGCGACGCGAGTTCGTCGATGGGGGCGACATCGCCGTCCATTGAGAACACGGTGTCGGTGACGACAACCTGACGTGCTCCGGCGTTCGCAGCAAGGTTGGTTGCGAGATGGTCGAGATCGAGATGTCGGTACCGGTGTACGGCAGCGCCATTTGCGCGGGCCATGCGACAACCATCGATGATTGACGCGTGATTCAGTTCATCTGAGTGGATCACGACGCCGGTGCCGCCCAAGGTTGCAAGCAATCCGAGGTTGGCGGCGAACCCAGTAGGGAAGAGAACAGCGGCGTCGGCGCCGCGCCATTGCGCAATCGCGTCTTCGAGTTCATGGTGGATCGGACGCGATCCGACAACGAGGCGTGATGCCCCTGACCCAGAACCCCAACGCGTAGTTGCCTCAATGGCGGCTGCTTGCACGACGGGATGTGCCGTGAGCCCCAGGTAATCATTCGACGCGAACGAGATAACTGTGCGACCTTCAAGCTCGCCGACAGCTCCGTGAGCGTCAAACGATCTCGGAGCGCGCCATCGACCACTTTCCCTGATCTCGGTCTCTTGCGATTCGAACCACTCGGGCCAATTGGCGCAATGACGTTCGCTCACGAAGCGCAAACCTCTTCGATCGATGCGCTCAACACGTCGACGATGCGGTCGATCTCTTCTTCGGTTGATGTGAGGATGGGCATGAGGACGACGACGTCGCCGAGAGGTCGTAAAAGCACGCCGCGGTTCACCGATGCGGCGCACACTCGTCGACCCCAACGCAGATCATCTTGAGGTGGCGCGAGTTCCACTCCGACCATGAGCCCATGTTGGCGGATCTCTTTGATCGCACAGTTGCCTGTGGTGAGTACTTCAAGTCGTTCGTGAAGTTGAGTGGCTCGTTCGCGGACATTGGCGAGAACGTCGAGTTCTTCAAACAATTGAAGGTGACGAAGTGCGACCGCTGCCGCGAGGGGGTTTCCAGAGAAAGAATGACCGTGATAGAGCGTCATTTCGCTGAGGTCGGGACCAAGAAACGCGTCGTAGACGCGTCGTGACGCGACGGTTGCTGCCATTGCGAGATAACCGCCGGTCAGTCCCTTTCCGATGCACATGATGTCGGGACGCACTCGACACTGTTCTGTGGCGAAGAGTGTTCCGGTTCGGCCGAAACCGGTTGCGACTTCATCGACAATGAGCAAGACGTCATGTTCTCTGCAGGCATCGCCAACTCGTTCAACTGATTCAGGGTCGGTGATCCACATACCAGCAGCGCCCTGGACGAGTGGTTCAAGGACGACGGCAGCAAGTTCATGGGCGTGAGCGCTGATCATGGCGACTGCGGTATCTGCCCAACCTGGATCGTCGTAGCCAGGCGCGCGCAGTACATCGAATCGGAGTGGATCAAACACGTCGGTGCCGAATCCGCCAGCCCCAATGGAGATCGCTCCGATCGTGTCACCGTGGTAGGCCCCGCCGAGTGTGAGGTAGCGGGTTCGTTCGGCAATTCCCTGATTTGTCCAAAACTGAAACGCGATCTTGATTGCTTGTTCTACGGCGGCTGCGCCATCTGAGGCGAAGAGGAAATGCGGTTCGCTTACGGGTACTCGGGGAGCAAGAGCTTCTGCGAGTTCGATGGTGATCCGGTTGCCGTTGCCGAGCATCGTTGTATGCGCGACGCGATTGAGTTGTTCTCTCGCTGCCGCATCAAGCTCTGGAACTCGGTGGCCGAGTGTTGTGACCCAAAGCGAGGAGATTGCGTCGAGGTAACGCGAACCGTCGACGTCGATCAGTTCTCGCCCTTCGGCCGACTCGACGATGATCGGTCGATTCTGCCCGTAGGTCGACATTTGGGTGAAGCCATGCCACACCACAGCAGCATCCCGGTCCACCCATTGATCGTGGGCGCTTGTCAGGGATGTGGATTCTGAATCTTTCACCGGGACAGCATCGCACCCTTGGCATCGGGGTGGCGATCGCGTCGCCATTCTTCAATCCGGTGGGCCATGGGGGTTGACGGAGGACCATCCACAAAGGGCCAAAGCTCCTCGGCAATCTTGCGCCAGTCGCCGGTGGCATGAAGTTCGCCAAGGATCGCGTAGAGACCCAAACTGATGCGCTGAATGATGACGAAACTTCCTGGAAGGTTGGCCGCCTTTTGCATGATGGCGTAGGGGCCACTGGTGTCAAAGAATCGACGCACCGTCTCTGATGCGTAGTCCGGGGTGATGGTGAAGTCGCCTTCGACGGCAACGAATTCGTAGAAGTGTCCGAGGTAGTCGATGACGTCGGCGTCGGTTACTTCAAGGCCTGCGGGAAGAAGCCCGAGACGTTCGACGGTTGCGCGAAATGCGGCGGCGTCATGATCGATCACCATGTGTTGGATCATTTCGCCAAACTCATCAAGTTCTTCGGCGGTGAAATACTTCACGAGGCCGAAGTCGAGAAATGTGACTCGTCCACCTGGGTGAAACAAGTAATTGCCTGGATGGGGGTCGCCGTTAAATGCTGCAAGTCGATACAAACCGCCAAAGGCGAAGCGATAGAGAGTTTCGGCGGCGAGATCCTTCTCTTCCTGGCTCCATGTCAGAAGTTCGTCCCATCGGACTCCGTCAGAGAGTTCGGTTGTAAGAACGCGTCGACTTGAGTACTCGTCAATCACATTCGGAATGTGAATTGTCGGATGGCCTTCGTAGTAACCAGCAAACGCTCGTTGGTTGGCCGCTTCGATTTCGTAATCAAGTTCCTCGACAACGCGCTCGCGTAGTTCAGCGACGAGCGCTTTATGGTCGAGTCCAGGGAACAGGACCCCGAGACCAGCGAAGATGAATCCAGCATTGTTGAGATCGGACCCAACAGCTTCAGCAACGCCGGGGTACTGGACCTTGACGGCGACAGCTTGGCCTTCACGGGTTAGTGCGCGATGTACTTGACCAATTGATGCCGAAGCAATCGGCGTCGGATCCCATGTTTCAAAAAGATCATCTGGATGTTTGCCGAACTCTTCACGGATGACTTGCGCCGCGAGTTCCGCGCTCATGGGCGGTGCATTCTGCTGGAGGTCGGCAAGAGCGCCACGCACGTGTTCGGGAAGGCCTTGGTCGATGTAACTGGCCATTTGGCCGACCTTCATGAGCGCGCCCTTCATCTGGCCGAGCGCTTCGGTGACCTGTTGCGTGGTTTGCATCTCAAACGCAAGGTCCAGTTCGCGACGTTTCCCGGCGTCGGCAAAAACCCGACGGGCGCGATGTCTGGCATAGGAACCACCGGTCTTTGCGCCGAGCAGTGCAAGACGGAAGTTGCGAGCGCTTCGGCGACCGTTTTGGACCGGCCCCGTTGAACCGCGCTGTGGGCGTCCACTTTTCAGGACCACCACAAAGGCGGCAATGAGGCTAAGGGGCAGGAGAAATCGAAGGGCTCGGCGTCGCGGTGTCACAAGGTTCAACGTTAGGGGTCGGCCGCTTGGTTTCCCTCACCGGACGAGGGCCACGGAACGGACAAGGCCGGTAGCGTTGGCTCGATCACTTGGACAGGGAGTACCCATGAGTTCCACGACAGTCACGGTCGCCCAAGGCGCCCTTCAGGGCATTGAAAAGGACGGCATCGTCCAGTTTCGGGGTATTCCCTACGCTGCGCCGCCGGTCGGTGAACGCCGCTTTCGTGCCCCCGCTCCGCCTGAGTCGTGGGACGGCGTTCGTGACGCCTCAATGTTTGGGCCGATGTCAGTCCAGGAGTCTGGTGGCATCACGGCATTTCTTGGCGATGCAGCAGATTCCTCAAGCGAAGACTGTTTGTTTCTCAACGTGTTCACACCCGGTTGTGACGACGCTTCCCGCCCAGTCATGGTCTGGATCCATGGTGGCGGTTTCATCAATGGGTCGTCGTCGACTCCTTGGTACGACGGCACAACCTTGGCAACTCGTGGCGACGTTGTGGTTGTCACGCTGAATTATCGACTTGGTGCGCTCGGGTTTCTGTGGCTCGGAGATCTCGATGAGCGTTATCGCTCGAGTGGAGTGAACGGACTGCTTGATCAGGCGGCAGCCCTTGCATGGGTGCACGACAACATCTCTGTGTTCGGTGGCGACCCAAACAACGTGACGATCTTCGGTGAGTCAGCTGGCGCCATGAGCGTGTCAACGCTTCTTGCGATTCCCGCAGCTCGCGGGCTTTTTCATAAGGCAATTGCGCAAAGTGGTGCAGCGCACAACACGTTTACCCCGGCGATGGGTGCTGCCATGACCGAACAGTTCATGGAGAAGCTCGGAGTTTCGGGCCTTGATGGCTTGTTGAGTGCATCAGCAGATGACATCGCGAAAGCGGCGACAAAAGTTGAAGCAAAGTTGTACGACGATCCGTCAGGACTTGGTGGACCGACTGGCATTGCATTGGCGATGGCTTTTCAGCCAGTTGTTGACGGCGAGTATCTGCCAACGAATCCGCTTGTGGCTGTTGCCAATGGTGATGCAGTGGATGTTCCTTTCATGACTGGCACAAATCTTGATGAGTGGAATCTGTTTGCGCTCATGAGCCCCGGCGGTCTCGATGATCCCAAGCTGTTGGAACGGCTTGAACGAATCTTTGGTTCGGGGCATCCGGTGCGAGACGCCTATGCAGCCGATCGCCCCGACGCGTTGCCCGATGATCTTTGGAATGCTGTTCTCACCGATGCGACGTTCCGTATTCCTGCGATTCGCCTTGTAGAAGCGCGAGCGAATGCATCGACGCCAACGTGGCAATACCTCTTCACATGGGCAACACCCGCCTTCGGGGGAGTGGTGAAGTCCTGTCATGCTCTCGAGATTCCTTTTGTCTTCGGTGTGCTCGGCAATCAGGGAGCGGAACTGTTCCTTGGCGGTCCTGTAGGTGACGATCTCCGAGAACTTTCTGTCGCGATGCAGGATGCGTGGCTGTCGTTCGCTCGTAACGGTGATCCCGGTTGGCCGGCATGGAATGCGCAGGCACGACCAACGCAACGTTTTGATGTTGAACGAGAGTTGCTGTCTGACCCGATGTCTCTTGAACGCTTGGTGTGGGACGGCGTTCTATGAACAAACCGAACGCCATCGTGCTTTTGTCGGGTGGCCTTGATTCCACGACGTGTTTGGCGATTGCGAAAAACGAAGGCTTCACGCCGATTGCCTTGAGTTTCCGTTACGGGCAGCGTCACACCGGTGAACTCGAATGTGCTGCGGCGATAGCGCGCGCTGAGGGCGTTGAGCATCTCATCGCCGATATCGATCTTGCTGCTTTTGGTGGTTCTGCGTTGGTCGATGAGTCACTTGAAGTTCCGAAGCACGAATCGGTTGACGACCTCTCGGCTGATTCGGTTCCGATCACCTATGTGCCAGCGCGAAACACGATCTTCTTGAGTTTCGCTACCGCGGTCGCTGAAACCCGCGGCGCACACGATGTATTCATCGGAGTGAATGCGGTGGACTACTCGGGCTATCCCGATTGCCGGCCGGAGTTCATCGAGGCGTTTGAAGTCATGGCCAACCTCGCAACCCGAGAAGGGGTCGAGGGCGGGCGCTTGCGCATCCGTACGCCGTTGATCGATCTCACGAAGGCGGAGATCATTCAACTGGGCCTCTCCCTAGGGGTGAACTACGGCGCCACGATGTCGTGTTACGACCCAGCTGCCGACGGTGGGGCCTGTGGTCATTGCGACGCATGCTTGCTGAGAGCCCGCGGCTTCGCTGACGCTGCCGTGGACGATCCGACGCGGTATTCGAAATCTTCGACTAGCGATCTCTGAATATCTTCGACTTACGATTTATTGATTACCGCAAGCGCTTCTTCGATGTGCTTTTTTGGTTTGAACTGTGAAGAGAACACCTTGCGCACGATGCCGTCGGGGTCGATCACATAGGTGACCCGTCCTGGCAGCAAGCCAAGTGTCTTGCTCACGCCGAACTGCTTACGCACGGCGCTGTCTGTGTCGGCCAACAGCGTGAACGGGAGGTTGTGCTTCTGTGCGAACGCCTTATGCGATTCCACCGAATCGGAACTAATGCCGATCACCTTCGCTCCTGCATCGCTGAAGGCCTCAAAGTTGTCGCGGAACGAACATGACTCTGCCGTGCAGCCCGGTGTGTCGTCCTTTGGGTAGAAGTAGACGACGGCCCATCCTCCACGGAGTTGAGCTGATGTGACGGTGGTGCCGTCCTGATCGGGGAGCGAGAACTCGGGGACGGTTTGGCCTTCAGTGATGGTCATGCACCCTCTCAGCACCGATTCGACCGTTGTTATTCCGTCGCAAGCAGCCTTTTTGGCCCCGGTATCGCTGGAAACTCGATCCTCGCCGCGTAGCGTTGGGCCATGCCGATCGTCGCCGTTGTGAACCAAAAGGGTGGAGTGGGCAAAACCACTGTCACCTTGGGCCTTGCTTCAGCTGCTGCTAACCGGGGCAAAAAAGTGCTTGTGGTCGACCTTGATCCACAGGCCAATGCCACTGCTGGCCTCGGAATCTGGGATGCCGCCACCACCGTCGACATCGCTCTTGAATCCGATCGCCCAGGATCAGCTGGTTCGCTCGCAGTGCCCACCGCGTGGGTTCTCGAAGGCGGTCGGGCTCCCGATGTGCTCGCCAGCACTCCAGCACTTTCGTCTCGTGAGCCGCAACTCGCCAACGATCCAGTTGGGGCACAAGACCGTTTGCAGCTCGCGCTTGAAGGTCATGACTACGACCTCGTCGTGATCGACTGCCCGCCTTCGTTGGGTCTTCTCACCATCAACGGGCTTTTCGCCGCAGATCGTGCGCTCATCGTTACTGAACCGGGTGCGTGGGCGTCAGATGGTGTCGCAAACGTGCAACTCACCATCTCGCGTATTGCTGCGCGTCGCGGTGGCCGTCCCGAAGTTGCTGGCGTTGCCGTCAATCGCCTCGGTCGTACTCGCGACGCCCACTACTGGCACACGATGTTGCTTGAACAGTACGGCGATCAGGTTTTCGCTCCTGTTCACATGCGCGCCGCAGTGGCCGAAGCCTCAGCACAGTCCTTGCCCATCCATGGACTCGGCACTCGTCAGGGTGCGAGCGACGCAGCTCAGGAATTCGACAACCTGCTTGATGCGGTCGTGCCTGAGATGGCACGGTCTGGTGTGGCCGTTTCCGCTTCCGCGGAGAAGGCATCCATCGAAACCTCCGGAGGAACTAATGGCGTATGACCCTCAAAAGACTCGGAACCGTCCTGCCCCCGCCGCAGACCGACCAGCACCAGTCGACGCGTTCCTTGATGCAATGTCAGAGGTAACGGTTCTTCCCGAGGGCATCGATATCGAAGTCACCTCGGCTGGCGACACCATCGTGCACACCGCCGACGCCGATATCGCTATCACGCCCGCTGGCGACGACGTCATCGTTTCCACGCGCGACGCTCTCGTTGAAGTTCGCGCCGAACTCGACGAAGTGATTGTCGACACCGCTGGCGAAGAAATCTTCATCGACACTGCACCTCGTGCACCGTCAGATCTCGCTGACTGGAACAAAGCTCCAGTCGTGCAATCGACTGACAACGGCCGGTCGAAGTTGGCAATTGCAATCGTTGCAGCAGTTGCTGCGCTTGTCGCGGTATTTGTCGTCACTCGCAAGCGTCGCTAACGGGGCTTTCACAATTGAGCGTCAATCAAGAAGTACTGACGCAAGTGCCTCGATGACGTCAGAATCGATGCCGATGCTCTTCACGTAGCCGGTCATTGATCCGTATTCCGAGTTCACATGTGCAAGAAGGCGATCCATCGCTTCAGGTGGAGCTGCGAGATAGGCCGAGGGCTGGTCATTCATCGCAGTGAGTGCTTCGGGCCGGTCACGCTTGAGGCGTTCAATGAGTTCGGCCATGTTCGTGCCCGAAATCGCGTAGTCGGCGACGATCACATGGTCGGCGACGCCGATCGTAGAGAGCACCATTGCTGCAAGAACGCCGGTTCGGTCCTTGCCCGCTGCGCAATGAAAAACGGCGGGGAGATTTTCTGACTGCGCCAGGGTTCGAAACGCTTCCGAAAGTGCGGGCGCTCCGATATCAAGCATGTGTACGTAAAGTTCGCTGAGTACAACCCGTGCATCTGCGTCTTCATCGAGTTCGCTTGGTTTCCAGACTTGACCAAGAACATCGAGATGGACATGGGTGATGCCGCGGTGTGGGTCGTGAAGGTGGCCTTCCTCAACTTCGGAACCGGTGCGCAGGTCGATAACCGTTCGCAGTCCGATTTCCGCAAGTTGGTCTAACTCGGAATCGGGTAAACGGTGAACGGCATCGGCGCGAAAGAGTGTGCGCCATTTGACCATCCGCCCATCGACGGTGGTGTAACCACCGAGATCTCGAAAGTTAAATGCGCCTTCGAAGGAGAGCTGGCGGTCGGGGTGGATGGTCGCAAGAGCGAGATCTGTTTCGTTCACGAGAGTGAGGCTACGTGCAATAGGTGGGTTCACGTTGACTCCTAGCGGCTGGGAACGTCTCAACACATGTGGTGTGCAAAGTGTTATGGCCTGCTAGGCAAACCCGAGGTGAACCCGGTGAGCGGAACGTGAACCTTCGGGAAAGATTTCGGGGAGTTATCCGACAGGTTTTTGAACGAGCACGGGGCAATGGCACTTGTGCACCGTGCGCATTGTGGTGCTCCCGAGTGCGGTGCGAGCGAGACCACCGCGTCCGTGTGTTGCCATCGCGACCATTGCTACGTCGTTGGCATTGACCCAATCGGAAACAGCATCTGCAGGATCTGCACCGATCACGGTTTCCGATCGCGCCGCAATTCCCTCTTGCGTGAAGAACGCAACTGCGGACTCAACGGCACGTGCGAGATTGTCGGGGTCGCCGCCACCGAGTGGGGTGCCTCCGCCTGCTGTCGCTGATATCACGACGATGGACATGGACAATGCTTTGGCCCATCGCGCCGAGCGAGGGAGGATCATCGCTGAGATCGGTGAACCATCGGTGGTAACGACCATGGTTGTGCCACTGAAGGTCGAGAAGGGTCGAGCTGCTGGACCGACAAGCAGTACGGGGTGGTCAGAGCGTTTCAGTACATCTTCAGCAACTGAACCCAAAAGTGCTTTGCCGAATCCTGTGCGGCCGTGAGTTGCCATAACAATGGCGTCTTCGGTGTCCGAGACGGCATCGGCAATAGCGGTGGCTGGGAATGTGTCGGGTACAACCGACGTGTCGAAAGGAACCGAAAGAGAGGTTGCTTTTTCGTTGAGGTATGACTGCAA
>Ga0068872_10000553_pt1 | contig 31713 bp, 23 predicted proteins | sample NOAtaG_7_FD_66441 | JGI IMG/M metagenome (GOLD analysis project Ga0068872, IMG submission 66441) | Freshwater lake microbial communities from Lake Erie, under a cyanobacterial bloom - NOAA_Erie_Diel1S_2200h metaG | ecosystem: Environmental > Aquatic > Freshwater > Lake | place: USA: Ohio, Lake...
CCTGCCGAAACTCGGCGGTGTACGTACGCTTGTGCTGTCCCTTGACCATCCGATGAACCTCCTGTCAGCAGGCCGCAGCCTGTCGATCGTTGGTGTCCACCGGAGGTGGGGAAGTCCAGTTACGAGATGAGTGCGTTGCCAATTGGATCAATTTGTCCAGAGTGCGGGAGTGCATATTTGCCAACTGTCAATAATGCAAGCAGACCGAAATGGCATGCTAAAGCGCAGTCGGTTAGCGTGATTTGTCCGGCAGTTGTAGCGTATTCGGTTATTCAGATGATATGCTGTATTGTGTTTGCTGGATGGACGGCGATGTCGTGCTTGGCGGTGTTGTGTATTGGCTTAGTTGGGTGGTTGACCTATAAGAAAGCACGCGTGTTGGGTGCTGCTTAGTCCCGTCTCCTATCTGGGGAGGGCACGCGATAGTGCGTGGGCGAGGCAAGTCTGCCTCGCCCGAAGACCAGCGTTCCCTGCCCACCCGGGCCAGACGCCCGTTGAAGCGTGAAGCGGACAGAACCGAAGTCCGGACCAGCGTCGAGGCTGTTGAGCCAGCGTCGAGCGTGGTGAATCGCAACTTCGCAGCCCCCCCCGCCGGCTCCCGCGGACGCGACCCCACACGCCTGCCGGCCGCCCTCCCCGCCGCCCGCCCCGCGACAGCCCGTCCCCCTCCAGCAGGCTCCCCCGGAGGGGCTGCTGGGGAACCCTGGTTCCCCGGCACCAGCACCCCACTCCAACCCACCGCCCTCGTCCGCGCTCGCGCTCCCCCCGCCCTCTGTTCCAATTCAAGCCGTCGCCAAGCCACCCAATCACCTCACAAAATCCAATCCTCCCCCTTGCACCCTCACCCATCCCGTGGTAAGGTATACGTACGGATGCACCCGACCCCCCACCCATGCCGCGCGCGGACTCCGCTCCACCGCACTCCCAACCCCCACGCCCTCGCCAGCCCCGACTTATCCTCACACCCCCTCCCACATTCCACGACAGACGGCGAACACCAGCGCAACCACCTACACACCGCCCCACACCACCGTCCGACCCCCTGACTTATCCACACACACCCCCTTGCAATTTCCTTCGCAGAGCCCTCCCGCCACCCATCCGCCCCCCCTCCCGCCTGCATTCATCCAAACACGCGGCACACTCCGGCAGCCAAAGACCGGCCCCCCGCCCCGCCCCCCTTCCTGCTTCTTTGCAACCGCCAACCCCCTCTGCCCCCACAATGGGCATGCCCCAGCACCGCCCCCTGCTCGTCACCCTGACCGCCCTCCTCACCTTCACCGCCCCCTCCCTGTCCGCCCAAGCCGGGCAGCCGCCAACGCCAGCACCCACGCCCCCCAGCGCCCCCGCACCCCTCGCCCTCCCCATCACCACCCTCCCCCCCGCCCTCCAGTCCCTCGCCTCCATCCCCTCCATCCTCGCCCCCGGCACCCCCGGCACCCTCGCCGTCTGGGGCCCCGATGCCTGGCCCCTCGCTGCTGATGCCAGCGCCTCCAGCATCGTCATCGCCGCCGGCCACCTCGGCGAAGGCCGCCTGGTCGCCCTCTCCCACACCGGTTACCTGGATTCCGCCGCCTGGAACGACGAGCACACCGGCCAACTTCTCCGCACCCTGCTCACCTGGGCCAACCCGAACCAGCCCGACAAGCCCCTCCGCATCGGCCTCATCGGTGCCGACACGCCCCCCGCCGCCTCCCTCCCCGCCGCCGCCACCGCCACCAACATCCCGCGCGACCGCCTCACCAAGCCCGACCTCCGCTCCGACTTCGACCTGGTCCTCCTCTCCGGCAACAACCTCTCCCCGGCTGCCGTTGACAACCTCACCGCCTTCGTCCGCGCCGGCGGAGGCCTCTTCGCCGCCCAAACCGCCTGGGCCTGGCGCCAGGGCCAGGCCGCCGACCCGCGCGACAACCCCACCACCCGCCTCTTCGCCCCCGCCGGCATCGCCTTCACCTCCGGCTACGCCTCAGACGCACGCGACGGCCGCTTCCCGCTCGCCTCCATCGCCGACAAACTCCCCACCCTCCACGCCCGCGCCGCCCTCGCCCTCCTCCAGTCCGCCGACACCACCCCCGCACTCCGCGACCAGGCCGCCCACGTCGCCCCCGCCCTCACCGCCGCCTCCCACCTCCTCCCCGATACCGACGTCCACCTCCGCCCCACCCTCCTCACACTCCTCACCGAACGTGCCGACCGCCTCCGCCCCACGCCCCAGGCTCCGCTCAAGCAGTCCCAAGGCCTCGACCGTGCGCTGGTCGCCTTCCGCACCGCCGCCTTCCCCGACCAGCGTGATCCCTCCGCCGACGCCTTCCCCGGCGCCGTTCCGTCCGACGCCCCGCGTGTCACCGAGTCCGTCACCATCAACCTCGCCCGCCCCGACTGGCACTCCACCGGCCTCTACGCCCCGCCCGGCGAACCCATCACCCTCACCTTCACCGGCAAGCCCCCCGCCGGCCTCCGCCTGCACATTGGCTGCCACACTGACGAACTCTGGCACCTCCCGCAGTGGCAACGCACCCCGCGCATCGCCCGCTCCTGGCCCCTGGCCGCCGCCACCTCCGGCGCGTCCTTCATCGCCCCATCCGGAGGCCTCATCTACCTCGACGTCTCCGCCACCATCCCCGACTCCACCTTCGCCCTCACCATCGCCGGCGCCGTCCGCGCCCCGCTGTTCGTCCTCGGCCAGACCGACCCCGCCCAGTGGGCCGCCGAGATCCGCAACCACCCCGCCCCCTGGGCCGAACTGGCCACCGACCAGATCATCGTTTCCGTTCCCTCCTCCGCCATCCGCGACATCGCCGACCCCACCGCCGTGCTGCAACTCTGGAACCGCGTCGCCTCCGCCGCCGACGAACTCCACCGTGCCCCCAACCACCCCAAGCGCCCCGAACGCTTCGTCGCCGACGTCCAGATCTCCGCCGGCTACATGCACGCCGGCTACCCCATCATGACCCATCTCGACGCCGTCGATGACATGACCCAGATCGCCAAACTCACCGCCGGCAACTGGGGCCTGTTTCACGAACTCGGCCACAACCACCAGAGCGGATACTGGACCTTCGACGGCACCGTCGAGGTCACCGTCAACCTCTTCACGCTCTACATCATGGAGAAGGTCATCGGCAAGCCCTCCATCACCGGGCACGAGGCACTCGTCAACCGCAACCAGAAACTCGCCAAGCACCTCGATACCGGCGCCAAGTTCGACCGCTGGAAGGCCGACCCCTTCCTCGCCCTGACCATGTACACCCAACTCCTCGAAGCCTTCGGCTGGGAGCCCATCCGCGAAGTCCTCTGGTCATATCACAACCAGCCCCGCGAAGCCCTCCCCAAGAACGACGACGAGAAACGCGACCAGTGGATGACCCGCGTCTCCCGCCGCGTCGGCCGCAACCTCGGCCCCTTCTTCCAGGCCTGGGGCGTGCCCACCTCCCCCGCCGCCCGCGAGTCACTGGCCGATCTGCCCGTCTGGTTCCCCGCCGACTGGCCCCGCCCGCTGCCTCAAGCCGCCGCAGACCGCTGACCGCTCCATCCCCACGCCCGTTACCCTCGCCCCATGCCCCTCTCCGCCCTCGAGTCCCGCCTCACCGCCGCCATCGCCCGCCGCGCTTCCGCGCTGCTCGAGGACCTCCGTCTCCACGTCGCCCTGCCCACCGGTTGGAACAACGCCCCCGCACTGAACGAATCCCGCCAACGCTTCGCCGACCGCTGCGCTGCCCTGGGCGCCGTCCAAACCCTCATCCCCCCCGGCTCCCGCCCCGCCTGGCTGCACGACGGTTCCGCGAGCGCCCCGCAGCACGCCGCCCCGCCCACCGCCATCAACCGCCGCATCCGCGCCGCTTCTTCCGCCAGCTCGTCCTCCCCCGGCAAAGCCATCCTCATCGCCGGCCACTTGGACACCGTCCACGACCCCGCCGGCCCGTTCAACGCCCTTTCCATCGCCCCCGATGGCAAGACCGCCGTCGGCCCCGGCTGTGTGGACATGAAAGGCGGCCTGGTCATCGCCATGCACGCCCTGGAAGCCCTCGACGAAGTCGGCATCGCCGCCGACTGGTCCTTCCTGCTCAACAGCGACGAAGAAACCGGCTCGTATTACTCCGACCGCGCCCTGCGTGACGAGGCCGCCTCCGGCCGCTACGCCTGCTGTCTCGCCCTTGAGCCCGCCATGGCCAAGGGCGAACTGGCTATTGAGCGGGGCGGCTCCGGCCAGTTCATGTACCAGGCCGCCGGCCGCGCCGCCCACGTCGGCCGCGATCCGCAATCCGGCATCTCCGCCGTTGACGCCCTCGCCCGCGTCATCCTCGCCGCCCACGCCGCCAACGACTACCCCGCCGGCCGCGTCATCAACATCGGCCCCTTGCAGTGCACCAGCCCCGCCAACGTCGTCGCCGACCACGCCGCCGCCTGGGGCAACGTCCGCTTCAAAGACCCCGCCGGCCAGCAAGCCGTCACCGAAGCCCTCACCCGCGCCGCCCAATCCGCCGCCCCCGCCATCCGCGACGGCCTCCCCCGCATCACCCTCTCCACCTCCTTCAACCGCCCCGCCAAGCCCCAGACCCCCGCCACCCTGACCCTCGCCCACGCCGCCCGCTCCGTCGCCGAGGACCTTGGTCAGGCCCTCCCCTTCGCCTCCAGCGGCGGTGTCTGCGACGGCAACATCACCCAGGATGCCGGCCTGCCGACCATCGACACACTCGGCGTCCGAGGCGGCGGCCTGCACACCCCGCAGGAGTGGATCGACCTCTCCAGCCTCGTCGAACGCTGCCAACTCCTCGCGTTGCTCATCGCCCGCCTCGCAGGCTGATCTCCCTCGCTCCGCTCCGACTTGAAGCCTCCCATCTGCGTCCCCCATCGCCACGGCATGCTCCTCACTTGCGTCCCTCCCCACGCTCACCCCGCCTCCGCCGGCACTCGACTCTGCATCGCTGCCTGTCCTTCGCTGCCTCCTTGCCTTGTATGTTTCTGGGAGCAGTTCCGCTCGCCGGCCCATCGCCCCGCTGTGGGCCTGCGAGCGGGGCTGCAGCGACTTGCCGCCGGCATGGACCGGGACGCGGCGTGGGCCGAGTTGTGGCAGGGGCTGCATCACCAAGGCGATGTCTGCGAGGCGTCGTACGCCGCGGTGCCGCATCTTGTGCGCATCCAGCCGGATCGCGGCGATTGAGATTGCGCGGCGTCGCCCGAGGAACCCGCCAATGCCGCAGTGGCTTGTTGGCTGGTACGAGTCCGCGTGGGCATCCCTCGGGGCGCTCGCCCTTCGCGACTACGACAAGACGACCGATCCGGTGGCCGCTCGGTTGATTCTGGCTGTGCTTGCGTTGTGGAAAGGACTGATGGACGTCGGCACGATCGCCGGGGAGTTCACCGAAGAGGAGACCAGAAAGATGCTGGCTCTCTACCTATGACGCGGGGGTTGCAGTTTTGGAGGCAGGACCTCAACAGAAATGGCCCCGGCGGGTGCTGGGGCCATCTTGAATGCCAAGGCGGGGGAGGGGGGCAACGCCAAACTGACCGTGGAGAGCAGTTGGGATCGCACCCGGGACCATCAGCAACGCTTGCACACACGAAGCGGCATGGACCGCGATGCAGTGGCGGATTGTTGACGTTCGTAGAATGCAATCATGGACGAGTCAGCGGTCAACCCGCTCGAACCGCTGCGGCTGACCGCGGCTCGGCACGTGCTTGGGCTGGCTCACAGTTGGGAGATCCCGCCTGTTGCGGACCGAGCTTTGTCTGACGGGCTGTATTCCGACACCCTCGCGGAACTCGCTGCGGTTGCCGAGCCCACCATGACGGCTGTGGCACCGCTTCTCGCGAGAACGTTGGCTGAGTTGGGTCTGCCCACTCCTTCACCAACCGAAGCAGCTTGGTATCTCGCTGCGCACTGCATTCGCCGGATCGCGTCCGAAGAAGAACCGCCTCTTGTGCCACTCTCGCTGCTGCAGGAAGTGCATTCCGCGGCCAGGGCGGTGATGCCTGACAAGTCGTACGTTGGCGATGGACTTGATCTTGGTGGCCTGCTGGGGATCTTCTGGTCGTACTTCGAGCCGAATGAGAACTACTACGAGCCGGAGAAGCGGCTGATCACTGACGAGGCGGAACGACGGGCTGTGCTCGATCGGCTTGCCCGCGAGGAGTGTCGTCGCTGGCTTGAGCGCCGGCGGTTGAACGGCCAGACGGTTGCTTGACGGCACCCTTCGCGCCGGGCCGAAAGGACATGTCCTTTCGGCTTTGCCGGTCATGAGGGGGTGTGCGAGTGTGGAGGACGATCCCGCTCGTCAGACCACTTGGGCTCGCCGGAACCGGGTTTGGATAGACGCGATGGCCCGTCGTTCATCATCCCTTTGGCCGTCTTCCTCGCGTCCTCGATGAGTGCGTGGGGATCAACCCCTTTGGCCTCAACCGAGCGGCCCAAGGAATCGCGGGCCCTCACGCGATAGCCGCCAGCGGACACTTCGTCCAACTGGAACACCCACGTGGGCAGTTCTGGAAACTCCATGGGCATTATCGGTGCCTCACTGCGCCTCCACGAACGCTGGGGCGATGCTATTCACTTGAGGCGACGCGTCGAAGCGTGACCCACGCTCCGGGTACGAAAATGGCCCCGGCGGGTGCCGAGGCCATCTCAGATAGGCAAAGTCGGGCTGGCGGGATTTGAACCCACGACCTTTTGACCCCCAGTCAAACGCGCTACCAAGCTGCGCTACAGCCCGAGATGAGTCGCCATTGTAGCACCCAAACGGCGGCCGTGCAAGGGGTCCGCACGGGCGGTGGGCGGGGCCCCGGGGGAATCCGGGAGCCCGGCGGCGACGGTGGCCGGCGGTCAGTTGCCGGTGTCATCATGGGGGCGATCGGCGATGACATCGCCGCCGACGGGGCGGCGGGCGGGGACGACGTCCCAGGCGATGCCGACGGCCTTCATGGCCCGGATGGTCAGGTAGGTGACGTCGAACTCCCACCAGGCCCGGCCGTGGGCGGCGGCCCGCTGCTCGGCGTGGTGGTTGTTGTGCCAGCCCTCGCCGAACGAGAGCATGGCGACCCACCAGTTGTTGCGGGAGTCGTCGCCGGTGTTGTGGGACTGGTAACCCCAGGTGTGGGCGGCGGAGTTGACCAGCCACGTGCAGTGGTAGCCGAGGGTGATGCGGAGGGCGACGCCCCAGACGACCCAGCTGGCGGCGGTGAACCAGCCGCCAACGGCGTAGCCACCGGCGGCGAGGATGGCAGCGAGGATGACGACCGTCCAGGCGTGGTGGCGGTCCAGCCAGGCGTGGACGGGGTCGCGCATGAGGTCCTTGGCGGCGCCGCGGGGGTCGAAGCCGGGCGGGTCCTTGCGGAGCATCCAGGTGGCGTGGGCCCAGGAGAAGCCGTGGTGCGGGGTGTGGGGGTCGTCTTCGCCGTCAGAGTGCTTGTGGTGCAGGCGGTGGGTGCCGACCCAGTGGGCCGGGCTGCCCTGCCAGGAGGTGCAGGCGAGGGCGGAGATGGCGTACTCGACCCACTTGAAGGTCTTAAATGAGCGGTGAGTGAGCAGGCGGTGGTAGCACAGGCAGATGCCCAGGCCCAGGGTGAGCCACCAGAGCATAACCAGAACGACCACGCCGGACCAGGTGAAGGTGAAGGGGGCGGCCAGGGCGAGCAGGTGCATCCCGCCGATGGCGATGGCGATGGGCCAGGAGATGGGCTGGAGCTGCGCGAGGCGGCCGTGGCCCATGTCATGATCGTGAGTGTGGGCGGTGGAGGCGTGCGTGGCCGGAGCCTGCCGCGCGGACCTTTGAGCGGGTTGCTGGGACTGGGTGGGCGGGACGAGGGCGGTGACTGCGGGGAGGACGGGGGCCGCTGCGGGGAGGGACATCAACTGTGCCTTTCAAGGCGGGGACCGGACGGAACAGGCCGACGATGCGGGTCAGGTGTGCACCGGGCAGAAAATGGCTGCGGAAGAAGTGGAGGGCAGCCGAGCGGGTGCGAAGGGTGAGACGATCGACGACAAAGGAGCGGGATGAGCGGGCACTCCAGAAACCCGCGGAGCATCGCGAGCGGGGTTCGCTCGTGGTGCTGTTTCGATACCCCCGTTGGGTGCTCCCGGCCACGGGTCGCGACAGAGCGCGAACCAAGTCGGGTTCAGGGTGAGTGCGCTGACACTCACGTCAGAGAGAGACTAGGCAGGGCGGAGGCCACCGGGGAGATCCCCAGTCCCGCCAGAAAGAGGGGGTTGGGCTTCGACGCTGGGCGGCACTGCCGCGGCGGCAGCCTTGCGGGCCTCGGCGGCGAGGAGGTCGGCGACGGTGGGCTTGCCGATGGCCTCGCCCCGCATGACGCGGAGGACGTCGGCGGCGTCGAGGGTTTCGTACTTGAGCAGGGCCTCGGCGACGTTGGTGACCTTGTCCCAGTTGTCGACGAGCATGCGTTCGGCTTCGGCGTAGGCCTCGTCGACGACGGCGCGGACTTCCTGGTCGATCAGGGCGGCGGTGCCTTCGGAGTAGGCCTTCTCGCCCATGTACATCTCGCGGGTGTCGACCGCGGCGTAGCGGACGAAGCCGAGCTTGGTGCTCATGCCCCACTCTTCGATCATGGTGCGGGCGATGCGGGTGACCTGCATGATGTCCATCGACGCGCCGGAGCTCATGTCGCCCATGGCGCGGTTCTCGGCGATGCGGCCGCCGCAGAGGACTCGCATGGTGGCCTTGAGCCAGCGGAGGGAGTAGCCCATGCGGTCGCGCTCGGGGAGGCTGAAGGTGGCTCCGCCGGCCTGACCGCGGGGGATGATGGTGACCTTGTGGAGGGGGTCGGCGTCCTTGAGGAGAACCTGAAGGACGGCGTGGCCGGCCTCGTGATAAGCGGTGAGGCGGTTCTCTTCGACCTCGCGGACGCGGGACTTCTTGGCGCGGCCGAACTTGACCTTGTCGCGGGCTTCTTCGAGGTCCTCGTGCTCGATGAACTCTTTGTTCTGGAGCGTGGCGCTGATGGCGGCCTCGTTGATGATGGCGGCGAGATCAGCACCGGAGAAGCTGGGGGTGGCCTTGGCGAGGCGTTCGAGGTTCACGTCGGGGCCGAGCTTGACCTTCTTGCCGTGGACCTTGAGGATCTCCAGGCGGCCCTTGACGTCGGGGAGGTTGACGATGATCTGACGGTCGAACCGGCCGGGGCGGGTGAGCGCGGGGTCCAGGACGTCGCTGCGGTTGGTGGCGGCGACGACGATGACGCCGTCGCCGGAGTTGAAGCCGTCCATCTCGACGAGGATGGCGTTGAGGGTCTGCTCGCGCTCGTCGTGTCCGCCGGTGGTGAAGCCGCCGCCCCGGCGACGGCCGACGGCGTCGATCTCGTCAAGGAAGATGATGCAGGGGGCGGATTCCTTGGCCTGCTTGAAGAGGTCGCGGACGCGGGAGGCGCCCACGCCGACGAACATCTCGACGAAGTCAGAACCGGAGATGGAGAAGAAGGGGACGTCGGCCTCGCCGGCGATGGCCTTGGCGAGGAGGGTCTTGCCGCAGCCGGGCTCGCCGACGAGCAGGACGCCCCGGGGGATTCGGCCACCGAGGCGCATGAACTTTTTGGGGGCCTTGAGGAACTCGATGATCTCGCCGACCTCGTCCTTGGCTTCGTTGATGCCGGCGACGTCGTCAAACGTGATGCCGGTCTTCTCTTTCACGAGCACCTTGTGGCGGCTCTTGCCGAAGCTGCCGAGCATGCCGCCGCCACCGCCGGCGGCGGAGCGGAGCCCGCGCATCAGCAGCCACATGACGATGAGGATGATGATGAGCAGGGGGAGGAAGGACATGAGGATCGGCGTCCACATGGACGACGGTCGCTCGCGGTACTGGCCGTCGGTGAGGGCGTCGACCTCTTTGACGTAGAAGTCGCGCGAGGTGGGGCCGAAGCGGAAGTAGACCGGCCCCTTCTCGCCCCGGGCGCCCTCGGCGACCTGGTTGGCGAAGACCTCGGCGTCGCGGATCTCGACGGAGGCGGGGTCGATCTGGCCGTTCTGGTAGAGGGTGCGGAACTCGCGCCAACTGCTGAGCTGCTGGCCGGAGGAGCCGGCGCTGTTGAGCAGCATGAAGCCGAGGAAGACGACCAGAAAGATGCTGACGACGGCGAGGAGGCCCCGGGGGGCCTGCATGCCGGGGGCGGGCTTGTTGCCGGGCGGGCCGCTGCCGGGCGGGCCGGAGCCATCGCCGGGTCGGCCGGAGGGGCGGTCGGGCGGGCCGCTGTCGTCGGGGCGGCGGCCCGGTTCCTGGTTGGTGCCCCGATCAGAATTGTCGCCCTTGCGTGATCCGGCCATAGTGGTCCTGTTCCAACCCCCCGCCTGAAATGCCTGCGGCCGGCCCTGTGTGACGGCCGCCCACCATCCCCTCCCACCACCACCCCACCCCTCTCCCCCCTCACCCCGCATTTCCCATCGCCGACTGGCCTTTGGGTGCTTGCCCGATTGGGACACGGATTCTCAGCATCGGTCCGCAGGCGGTCCGAGCATGCCAAACTCCTTCAGGATGTTCGCCTCACGAGCACGAGCAGTTCGGTGAAATGTTAGGCGAATGTCCGTAAAGCGTGCGTGAACGGGTGCCCGCCACCCGGGGCGTGGCTGGATGCGGCGACAACGGTTCCGCAGCGCGGTTCGCAAGGGAGGGCCGGGGCGGATTCGTGGAGGCGTGCTGGCCGGCTGGGGCGATCAGCGTTGGGTGGGGGCGGCGGCGGGCGGTGTGGCAGGGGTGCCGCCGGTGGCGGGGGCGGTGGAGCCGTCGCCCGTGGGCGGCTGCTCCTGGCCGGCGGGGCGGCGGGGCTCGCGGGGGAGCAGATCAGGGGCACAGGCGAGGCGGTAGGCGACGATGGCGGAGTTGGTGGCGGACTGCCGGAGGTAATCCTCGAGGGCGAGGTTCAGGCGGTCGTTCTGGGTGTGCCAGCCGAAGCCGTAGTCGGCGCGGCCGACTTCGTCCCAGTAGAAGCCGGGGATGCCGGCGCGGTTGAAGGCGGCGTGGTCGGACGAGCCACCCATCGGCATGCGGTCGACGATGCGAACGTTGACGTTGAGCGGCTTGCCGGAGACGGCGTCGAAGAACTGGTTGTTGGTGGGGGCGGAGGCGGCGGCGAGATAGGGCGCCATGGAGGCGATGCAGGGCATGCCGCCCTGGGAGTTGGTGCCGCCGTCGTCGTTGAACATGGCGGAGACCTTCTCGAGGGTTCCGTCCTTCTTGCGGAGTTCGACATACGCGACGGCGCCGAGGAGGCCCTGCTCTTCGCCGGTCCAGTGGACGAAGCGGATGGTGCGGCGGGGCTTGGCGCCGACGGCGCGGAGGATGCGGGCGGTTTCGAGGGTGACGGCGGTGCCGGTGCCGTTGTCGATGGTGCCCTGGGAGCCGGGGCCGTCCCAGGAATCCAGGTGGCCGGAGATGATCACGACCTCGTCGGGGAGTTCCGAGCCCTTGATCTCGGCGATGGTGTTGTACACCGGAATGGGGCCGGGGGTGATGTCGTGCTTGAGGTCGAACTCGACGAGGACGTCCTCGCCGTCGGCCAGGCGGGAGTTGATGAAGTCGTAGTCGGACATGCGGACGGAGACGTGGACATCGGGCGGGATGTCGGCAGCGGCGCGTTCACGCCAGCCGGGGGCTCCGCCGGTCCAGACGCGCTCGTCGCGCGTGCACGAGAGGAAGCCGGCGACGCCGTCGAAGATCAGGCGGTCGCGGATGGCGATGTCCTCAGGCTTCTTCTTGCCTTCGGCGACGTCCTTGCGGGCGGCGATGCGGGCCTCGAACATGGAGGCGGCGCGGCTGCGCATGCCGCGCTGGCCGGCGGGTGGCGGAGCGGGGAGGAGGATCCAGGCGCCCTTGAGTTGGGGCTTGAGTTTGGCGTAGGCGGCCTCGTCTTCAGGGAGCTTGAAGACCTTGCCCCGGACGGGGCCGGAGGTGCCGGCGGTCCAGGAGAGGGTGGAGAACTGCATCTCGCGGACGGCCTCGGCCTCGCCGACGGCGTTGTCATCACGCCCGCGGGGGGCGCGGAGGAGGACCTTGCCGGTGGAGGGGCCGCGGTCAAAGCGGGTGGCGATGGTCCCCCACTGCTCGTCGTAGACGGCGTCCAGGCCCCAGGCCTGGTACTGGGACTTAATCCAGGCAGCGGACTGCTCAAGCCGGGTGGAGCCGGTGAGGCGGGGGCCGTACTGGTTGCTCAGGGTGGCGATGTGCTGCATCACCTGGTTGCGGTTCTTGCCCTCGTCCAGGATGCGGGCGACGGTGGCCGGGTCGCCCATGGGGATGGAAGGTGCGGGGACCTCCTTGCCGTTGATGACAGCGGTCCACTGGGGGACCTCGGTCATGGTGAGGGGGACGCCAGGGACGGTGATGGCCTGCTGGCCAGAGGGGGCGGGCTCAGCCGCGGCCTGCTGGGCGGCGGGCTTGGCGGCGCAGCCGACCAGCGCGGCGGCGGCGAAGGCGGCTCCGGCGGCCAGGACGAGGGAGAGCGGGGCAAGCGGCGCGGGGGATCGCCAAGCGGGCATGAGGAACTCCTGGCTGTCGGTGGGGCGGGTCATGTGGGCGGACGGAACTGGCTGAGCGGACGAGCGGAAGACGCTCTCTGGGCGCGCACGAACGGCACGCGGCGGAGTGTACCGCGAGGGGGCGAGAGCGATGCGGCGGGGGCGTCCCCCACAACGCGGGGAAATTGCAGGGCGCGGGCGGGGGGTGTGGGCCGAGGGGCGGGGGGTGGGCGGCTCAGCAGACGATGTCGGCGAGCATGAAGGTGACGGCGTGGCCGGCGATGTGCACGCGGTCGCCGGTGGGGCTGAAGACGCAGGTGAGCTCGCCGCCCCGGGCGGAGACCTGGTGCGAGGTGATGCGCATGCGGTTGAGCCGCTTGGCCCAGTAGGGCACCAGCGTGCAGTGTGCGGAGCCGGTGACGGGGTCTTCGTTGACGCCGGTCTTGGGGAAGAAGCAGCGGGTGACGATGTCATGCCCGGCGCCGGGGGCGGTGGCGATGACGCCGACGCCGTCAAGCTCGGCCAGGCGGGCGAAGTCGGGCGTGAGTTCGTGCACGTCGCGCTTGTTCTCGAAGACCAGCATGAGGTCGCGGGCGAGGTGGGCCTCAACCGGGGCGCGGCCGAGGGCGGCGGCCATGGCGGGGGTGACCTTGACGGGCTTGGCGGGGCGGGCGGGGAAATCCAGGGTGATCTCGCCGGTGGGGGCAAGGGTGACCGGGAGGGGGCCGCTGGCGGAAGCGAATGTGATCTTGCTGCCCTTCATGCCGATGTGCCGCCAGAGCACGTGGGCGGCGGCCAGGGTGGCGTGGCCGCAGAGGTCGATCTCGCTGGTGGGGGTGAACCAGCGGATCTTGGCTTTGCCCTGAGCGGTGGGCAGGACGAAGGCGGTCTCGGCGAGGTTGTTCTCAGCGGCGATGGCCTGCATGACCGCTGGGGCGGGCATGGCGCGTTCGCAGATGACCACGGCGGCGGGGTTGCCGTGGAAGAGGCGACGCGTGAAGGCGTCGACCTGGAACATGGGGAGGATCTGGCCGGAGAGGGCCAAGGGCTTGGCGGGCTTGGCCGTGGGCTTGGCCTTGGACTTGGCGGGAGGCCGCTTGGACTTGGACGCGGACTTGGATGCGGGCTTGGATGCGGGACGCTTGGTGGTGCGCTTGGCCATGGGGTGTTCCTGGGCCCGCCCTTGGCGCGCAGTGTACCTGCGCCGCCAGGAGGACGGGTAAAGCGGGGAGCGGAATCAGCATGCGGCGCGTCAGGCCTTGGCGGGCTGCTGGGCCTGAGCGTTCGGATCGAAGGTGCTCTTGACGTGCACGTCGGCGAGCTGCTTGTCGGGCACGAAGCTGGGGGCGCGGGTCATCAGGTCCTGCCCGATCTGGGTCTTGGGGAAGGCGATGACGTCGCGGATGTTCTCAGTGCCCAGGACGTGCATGATCAGCCGGTCAAAGCCGAAGGCGATACCGGCGTGGGGCGGCGCGCCGTAGGAGAGGGCTTCAAGCAGGAAGGAGAACTTCTCTTTGGCCTGCTCGGGCGAGAGGCCGAGCAACTGGAAGACCTTGGCCTGCACGGCCTTGTCGTGGATGCGGACCGAGCCGCCGGCGATCTCCGAGCCGTTGAGCACGATGTCGTAGCCGGCGGAGACGATGGACTCAATCGCGTCGTCGTCCTCCACGCCGGCGTTGACGAACAGATCGCGCTGGTCGTCACGCGGGGCGGTGAAGGGGTGGTGCATGGCGATCCACTTGCCGGTTTCCTTGTTCTTCTCGAACATCGGGAAGTCGACCACCCAGAGGAAGTTCCACGGGCCGCCCTGCGCGCCGTGCGGGGGGACCATGCCCATGTCGCGGGCGACCTTCTGGCGCAGTTCGCCGATGGCCTTGGTGGCCGGCGCGTAGGCGTCGGCGATGAAGAGCACGGTGTCGCCGGGCTGCAGGCCCAGGGCGGCGACGAAGTCGGCCTTGAGGGGCTCGAGGAACTTGGCGCAGCCGGTGTCGAACTTGGGGCCGGCGGGATCGGCGATGTACTTGACGGTGGCGACGCCGCCCACGCCGAAGGGCTTGGCGAAGTCGGAGTAACCGTCGGTGATCTTGCGGGTGAGCTTCTCGGCCCCGCCGGGCACGCGGATGGCCTTGACCACGCCCCGCTTGCTGTTGAACTTCGGCCGGTCCTTGCCCTTCTCAAGGGCGTTGCGGAAGACGGCGAACTCGGTGCGGGCGGCCAGTTCGGAGATGTCGTGGATGAACAGGTCGTAGCGGGTGTCGGGGCGGTCGATGCCGTACTTCTCCATCGCGTCGCGGTAGCTCATGCGCTGCAGCGGCGGCACGGTGTAGCCGAGCATCTCCTTCCAGAAGTGGCGGACGAAGCCCTCCATCATCTGCATGAGCTGCTCGCGCCGGACGAAGGACATCTCCAGGTCGATCTGGGTGAACTCGGGCTGGCGGTCAGCGCGGGGGTCCTCATCGCGGAAGCAGCGGCAGATCTGCATGTAGCGGTCGGCGTTGGCGACCATGAGGATCTGCTTGAACAGCTGCGGGCTCTGCGGGAGCGCGTAGAAGTTGCCGGGCACGTTGCGGCAGGGAACCAGGAACTCGCGGGCGCCCTCGGGCGTGCTCTTGTAGAGGATGGGGGTCTCGACTTCCAGGAAGCCGTTGTTGTGGAAGTAGTCGCGGGTGACCTTGTACGCGCGGGAGCGGGTGGCCAGCACCCGCTGCATGGCGGGGCGGCGCAGGTCCAGGTAGCGGTACTTGAGGCGCAGTTCTTCGTTGGGCAGGGCGGCGTTGTCGTCAGGCAGGAAGGGCGGGTTCTCGGTTTTGTTGAGGACTTCCAGGCTGGTGACGACGATCTCGATCTTGCCGGTGGGGAGCTTGGGGTTCTCACCGCCCCGGCGGACGCGGACCAGGCCGGTGACGGCGACGACGTCCTCGTTGCGGAGCTTGTCGGCCAGGCCCATCATGCCGGTGTGGGCGTGCTTGTCGCCGGCGACGGCGAGGCCCGCCGCGTTGGCGTCGTCCGGATCGAAGACGAGCTGGGTGAGGCCGAAGCGGTCGCGGAGGTCGATGAAGATGAGGTTGCCGTGGTCGCGGTAGGAGTTGACCCAGCCGTTGAGGCTGACGGTCTGGCCGACGTGGGACTCGCGAAGTTCGCCGCAGTTGTGGGTACGGAGGATCATGGGTGCTTTCAAACGACTCGGGGGACGGGCTCACAGCGTCGGCAACCGGCTGTGCGGCTGCCGCCCTGAACTCGGCGGGGCCGAACAGGGGCCGAGTATAGGAAGGCCCGGCGGGAACCACCCCCCTCCACAGAACCCAAGCGGATCGCAACGGTGGCCAAGGGGACGCGAAGGAACACCCCCGCCAGTGCCGGGGGGCGGCTCTGGTCGCTGGAGTGATACAGATTCATCAGAGCGGATCGATGCGCGATCATGCCGCGGTGCGAAGCGGTCAGGAGACCATGATTGCCTGCGGCTGCTCGCTCCACGGTGTGTGCTCGCCGGTCGGGGGCGCGCCTCCGATCTTGTTGCACATATCTCGAAGCTCAGCTCGCCCGGGTGCCTGGTCTGGCCAATAGCGTTCCTGGTCCAGTGGGATTGCCGGCTACGCGACGTTGACACACTCACAGCCAGCGTGCGGGCATGCTCAACCCGGCGACGGCCGAGAAACCACGCCGCCGCCGTGGGGTTGGCGACCTCCGGCCATGGCCCCGGATGACCGGGGATGTTGCGCTCGCGGGCGATGCAGAGGGGGTAGTGCCGCCCTCGCCAGGCTTGAACTCGGTGTGGACCTTCGGGCGGGTGGCCATAGCCGAGCACGACGGCACGCGGGGCCCAGGGGACGGGCGGACGGGGGACGAGGGGAGGCGGGGGACGAGGGGCGGAGCGTGTCGACACTGACCGCCTTCACGGGCGGCTTGTTTGAACTCATGGAGCGGTGGGTGGGCTTACGCCTGGCTTGCAACAACTCACCCCACCCATCACCGCTGCTTTGCGACCCTGCCTGCGCCGCTCGACCTGTTGTGCGGATGTGCCGGAACGCACCATGCAGCGCCCGCAGCGGCCGAGAGCTGGCGACGCTCGCAGGACGCGGGGGGAGGACGGCACGCTTGCCCGGTGGGGCTTTGCGGCCAAAGCCGACGGCACGGCTGACCTCAGCCCGCCGCGCGTGCTGACGATTCCACCCCGCGGAACCAGACCTCCACAATGTACTGGCATCCGAACCCGCTTGGAGGGCCGCAGCAGGCCGACACGGAACTCTCGGTGCGCGTGCAATCGCGATCGGGCGAGGCAGATCAGGGCGGCGGCCCGATCTGGCGTGTTCGGGGCCGCGACCACTACTACACCTGCCGCATCAACCCGCTGGAGAGCACATTCCGAGTGTAGAAGTTCGTCGGCGACGTGCGCACGCAACGGGATCGGCGAAGGTCGAATCGCCCGCGGCGATCGGCAACGTGCCCGGCGCATGGCACACCATCACGGTGCGACATGTCGGCGATCGCCTCGTGTTCGCTGTTGATGGAGCAGCCGTGCTTGACGTGACTGATGTGACTGATGCGGCGATCATCAACCCCGGGTACTGTTGTCTGGACTAAGACCGACGCGGCGACATGGTTTGAGCGGTTGACCGCCAATCCGGCACGCTGACCGGGCGAAGCCAAATTCAATCATGACCCCTCGGAGACCGCCGTGCCAAGACTCACCGTTCCGCCCCTTCCCGTCGTCCTGCTGGTTCTTCTCGGGCTGTTCATGCTCATTGCGATGTTCGGGACGCTGGTCCCCGGCTTCGTGACCGACCGTGTCCCCAAGCAGTTCGTTCCGGTGTCGACGTGGTTCTTCGAGTTCTTCGGGGCCGACCTCTCCACGCCCGACGACCAGGAACGCTGGGCGGGCCCGATCAAGCTCAAGGCCCACATCTGCCAGGTCATCATCGCGGCGACCGAAGGGATCATTTCGATCACGGCTCTGGCCGCCGCATGCATGCCGCGCCGGCGCGTGCAACTCACACACTTCTCCATCGGTCTGGCGATGGGCCTCTTCGGTGCGTTCATGCTGACCATGTTCGCCATCCACAGCAAGGACCTGCCGGCATGGAACCAGTACCCGGCGATTTTCGCGTGGCTGGGGATCACCTGGCTGATTGTGGTCACGTGGGAAAGGGGGCTGACCAACAACGCGAAGCCCGCCTGAACGCCGGCCTGAACACCCGCCGGGGCTGAGGTGGCGGCGGAGGCGCCTGCTGTCGCGGCACCAATCCTCGTGCCAATCTACCACCATTCGACCTGCCGCCGCCATGGCGGCAAAGCGTGGAGATCGCGAGGCTCCAACCGAAGACCTTGCCGTGCACTGATCTTTCGATCGCGTGGGCGCGAGGCGGCGTGAATCGAATTCATGCGTGCCGGAACATGCTCCGGCTGTACCGACGGTCCCGCCATGCGGCCAACGCATTGCGATCTGGCTGCAGCTCGCAGACATAACTGCGTCGGTGGCTCTTCCGGTCGCCAGTCTCTGTGGCGGCCTGTACCGATCAACCCAGGGGGAAACTGGGCGAGCGAGGCGTACAGCAGGGGCTTGACCGTGACAGCCGGTCTGAAGGGGTGCGCCGTCTGGGACTGCCAGGCGCTGCAGGTACGTTCTTGGGGAGAGTGTTCTGGCCGCCTTGTCGGGCCGAGAACTCCCGGGAGCCGGAGTGGGCTGTGGCTCACCCACCCGTCTGGCCGGCGGGGACGGCGGCGGGAACGACCGCGGTGCGCACCCGCCGACTGCGTTAGCGTTTCAAGCCGGGGGTGTGCCCGCGATGCCCGCAGGACCTGTCGACGCTCTGACCGGCAGCCACCTGCCCGGAGTGCGGCATGATGCGCAACGATGCGAGGGTGAGCAGTACGGACGGAATTGAGCAGCCCCGACGCAGATGATCGCCTGGTTGACCGAAGCGTCCGCCGGGCGGCAAGCACCGGAGGACAGCCGCCGGCTTGGCAGCCCTGCAAGATCACCATCAATCTGCCGCCAACCCACTCCTCACACGCCAAACTCATCGTTCCACATTTCAGCAGGCTGCGGCCGTCGGTTCCCGAATCGGATCTGTGGAACGTGGTTCAGCGCTTGGGCTGAGCGGGCGCAGCGCCAGCCGCGATCGGCTCCACCAGGAACGTCACGTTCACCGAGGACTGAACGGCAATGGTCCCGGGCTCGATCTGGCCGTCCATGCCGGCAGCCTCGGCGGCGACGCGGTTGGAGAGTTGCGACATCGGCCGCCAGCCGTTGTCGTTCTCGGTGGAGGTGGCGTCCTTGATGCCGATGATCCGCAGTCCGAGGGCGGCTGCGAGGACGTCGGCCTTGGAGCGAGCGGCCTGGGCGGCGAGCGTGAGGGCCTCGCTGCGGGCCTTGAGGGCGTCGGCGAGTTCGAACTGCACGCCCTCGATGCGGTTGGCGCCGGCGGCGACAGCGACGTCCATGACCTTGCCAATAGCGGCGGGGTCGGCAATGCGGACGCGGATCATGCTCGTCGCGTCGTAGCCCAGCAGGGTGCGACGCTGGTCGCCGTTGTCGTTGCTGTAGCGGTAGGCGGGGGCGAGATCCACGCGGGAGGTCTGGATCTTCATGCCCTTGATGGCCATCCCTTCAGGCCCGGAGCCCAGCGGGCGAAGGGCGGCGAGGATCTTCTCGGTGGCGGCGGCGGCTTCGGACGCGGCCTCGGCGGCGGTCTTGGCGCGGATGTCAACCCCGAGCACGACGACGGCGAAGTCGGGCTTGGCATCCACGCGGCCGGAACCGGAGATGGTCAGCACGGGCTGGAGGGGTGCCGCGGCAGGCGCCTGCATGGACGCTGCGGAGGCGGCCTCGGTGGTGCTCCCGGCACGGGCGGGCAACGCAGAGGCGGCCAGGCCGGTGAGAGCGGCGACAAGGAAGGTGGCGGAAGCGAAGCGGTGGGCCGAGTGCATGGGAAACTCCGGTAGCGGACAGGATGGACACACGAACAGACACACACAAACACAGCGAACGGCAAACACGCCTGCGGGGGCGGGGGGCGGACGGGGGCGGATGGGGCACGGCGGTTGGGACGGCCTCGTCCAGACGCCTTTGCCCTTCACCATACTCCTTCACCCCCTTCACCCCCCCTTTCCCCACCCACCCCCCACTTTGCCCCGTGGCCCACCGCAGGCTGTTTTCGCAGATGGGGACGCGTGGTTTCAGAACAGGATGCGCCAGCCGATCACAACCGCCAGGTTGGTCTTGGCGCGATTCTCGACGCTGCTCTGCACGGGGATCTGCACCCCCAGTTCCAGGGCATACGAGCGGGCCTCGTAAAGGATGCCCGGGGAAAGCCGCAGTTCGCTCTGGCCGTTCATCTCATACAGGCCGTTAAGTTCAAGCGTGAGGTAGGTGGCGGCGGTGGTGTCGGCGGTGTAGGCGACGGGGTCGATGCGGTAGAGGACGGCGGAGTCGAAGCGGAGGGCGTCGGCGGCGCCGTCGCCGGCGATGTGGGTGCCGGTGCCGGAGGTGTTGAACTTGTAGGAGAGGCCCTGATTGAACCCCCAGCGGCCGAAGATGGCCATGGCGACGCCGCCGACGAAGGGGTCGAAGGTCTCGGAGGAGAAGCGGTTGTCGCCGGAGGGGACCTCAACACCGGCGATGAGGCTGGCACGAATGGTGTCGATGGGCGAGAGGTCGTTGTTGTAGAAGCGGTACTTGAGTGAGACCGGCAGGTCGGCAAAGCCGGAGTCGGTGTCGGTGCGGCCGGAGGTGGTGGTGCGGATGGAGGCGAGGTAGATGGGAGACTCGATGTTCAGCGACAGCGTGCCGGTGAGGCCGACGGAGAGGCTGTTCCAGGCGATGATGTCGGTGCCGTCGCGTTCGCCGGTGTGGGGGTCGGTGCCCTTGCGTTCGTAGCGCAGTTGCTGGCGGAAGGCGACGGCGCCGGCGGAGGGCTGGGTGGCGGCGTCGGTGAACAGGGGTTCCTGGGCGGACGCGGAGAAGGCGGGGCCCAGGAGGGCGAGGGTGATGGCTACGCCGGCCAGGGGGCCGGCGGGAAGAGTGGTGCTGTTCATGTGGTACATGGGGTCAGGCCCTGTTGAAGAGGGTGAGAGCGGAAGCCGGTTGCCGAAGATGGCGGCGGCTTACTGGGTGCGGATCTCGACGAGGGTGAAGCCGGTGTTGGCGACGGCCTTGGCCAGAGCGGACCGCGTGGGGGCGGCGCCGGCGAGGAAGTCCACGGTGACGAAGCCAGTGGACATGTCGATCTGCACGTCGGTGACGCCATTGAGGCGGCGGAGCTGGGTGTCGATGTTGTTGGCGCACAGCGGGCAGGACATGCCCTTGATGATCAGCGTGGCCTGGGTGCCGTTCACCGGCGAGTTGTCGGCGAGCAGCGCGGCAGCGGCCGGGTCAGCGGCGGCGCCGCCGGAGGCGCAGCCCCCGAGGCTGACCACGGCGAGCAGGCCGGCGGCGGAGAGAGCAAGAGCGGGGATGGAACGAAAAGCGTGACGAGTCATGGGATGGAACCTCCGAACCGGACGCGGAACGGGCGTGCCCGCCGGGCCCGGACGTTGTGCATTGGATCAATGGAAAGATGGACGAAAACGCCAGAAGCACGAAGAGCGCAGGCGGCGTGCGACCGGCCGGGCGAGGCCCGACGGGCGCAGGACCGCCTCAAGGGGAGGGGGTGCTCACGCGAAATGCGCGTGGCACAGCCGGCCCCTGCTGGGCTTCAGGTTCGCCAGATGCAGAGCAGGGCGCAGCGGCCGGAAGGGGAGGCCCACATGGAGTTGTGGGCCTCAGCGGGCCGGGCCGTAGGAAAAACAGGCCGACCGCCGAAGAACATCGGCAGGCCGTCGAGCGACGGCGGGAGGGCGGCTAGGAGCAGCGCGAGAGTGCCCGAACGCTGATCGCCGGGCGATGAAGGGAGGGCGGGAACGGCGGGGTCGCCGTGGGGGCGTTCGGCGGTGCCGCAGATGCAGGCCTCGCCGCAGCAGCAGCCGGTCTGCTCGCACGGGGCGGCGATGACGACCGGCATATGGGCAGAGCAGGCGATGGCCCAGCCGGAGGCCACCGGCGAAAGCAGCAGGCACAGGATGGCCAGCAGTCGCATCATCAGGGGACCCACGGTGCTCTACGAACGCGGGCAGGGGCGGGTTCGGACGTGCCGGGGACGCTCAGGTGAGCGGCCCCTTCTCGCCGACGGACTGGGTGCCGCCGCCGGCGATGGCCGATCGCATGAGGGTGTCGGCCTGCACGTTCTTCAGGCGGTAGTAGTCCATGATGCCCAGGTTGCCGGAGCGGAAGGACTCGGCGATGGCCTTGGGGATATCGGCCTCGGCGAGGACGACCAAGGCCTTGTTCTCTTCGATCTTGGCCTTGTTCTCCTGTTCCAGGGCCAGGGCCAGGGCGCGACGCTTCTCGGCCTCGGCCTGGAATCGCTTCTTGTCGGCCTCGGCCTGGGCGGCCTGGAGCTGGGCGCCGATGTTCTCGCCGACGTCGATGTCGGCGATGTCGATGGAGAGGATCTCGAAGGCGGTGCCGGCATCGAGGCCCTTGGCCATGACAGTCTTGGAGATGTTGTCGGGGTTCTCGAGCACCTGCTTGTGGGTGATGGCCGAGCCGATGGTGGTGACGATGCCCTCACCGACGCGAGCGATGATGGTCTCTTCGGTAGCGCCGCCGACCAGGCGGGCGATGTTGGTGCGGACGGTGACGCGGGCCTTGGCCTTGAGCTGGATGCCGTCCTGAGCGACGGCGTCGATGGTGGAGCGGGGGCCGTTCTGGGCCGGGCAGTCGATGACCTTGGGGTTGACGGAGGTCTGGACGGCGTCGAAGAGGTCGCGGCCGGCCAGGTCGATAGCGGTGGCGGTGTCCCAACCGAGGTTGATCTTGGCGCCCTTGGCGGCGATCAGGGCGGAGATGACCTGGGGCACGCGGCCTCCGGCGAGGTAGTGGGTTTCAAGCTGGTTGGTGGAGATGTCCAGGCCGGACTTGACGGCCCGGATGCGGGAGTAGACGACGGTCTTGAGATCGACCTTGCGCAGCCGCATGCCGACCAGTTCCAGCAGGCCGACCTTGGCGTTGGAGAACAGGGCCTGGATGTAGAGGTTGATGAACTGGCCGACGATGAAGACGAAGATGAGCGCGATGACGCCGACGATGATTCCGACGACAATCCAGATGGAGTTACCCATGAATCTTCCTTCTGAGGCGACTGAACACGGGACGAGGCCGTCCCGGCGAATGGACGAGGACGCTTGACGGCTGCCTGAGGGGCTTTGCACCGGCGGGGGCCTGCCCCCCGGAGGCGATGCCTCTCGCAGCATGCCCAGTATAGGGGGAAGGTCCAAGAAAGGGCGAACTGGGATGCAGGAGCCGGAGCGACTTGGCGGCTGCCCCCCCGGATGTGGCGACGGGATACTTGCGGAAATCGGAGCAGTCGATGAGACCGGGCACAAGTCGCCGTGTCTCCGCGAGGGCGGCTGGCGGAGGAACTCCAGGGAGCGAAGCCGGGCAAGGGAGCGCGGAGCCGGCGGAGGGGGCGCACGGGAGCATGAATGGCCGGCATCATGGTCGGGCGTACGGCCCCTCCTGACGGTGACCGGCATGAACGAGAGGGGGTCCGCAGACGACTACCGAAAGCCGATCAAGCGACTACGCTGGAGTTGCCAGACCGTTCGCCCACCCACCGTGTCCCGCCTCGGCATGCCGCATGCTCAAGTTCGCCGTCTTTGACTCAGCCCCTTTGTCGCCCGCGGGTGCCGCGGGGCTCCCGGTTCCGGCCAAGGGCTTTCTGCTGCGGCATGCCCATCTTCTCGGGCCGGATGACGTGGCGATTCCGTCGGAGATCGGGTTTGCTGACGGGTACATCACGGCAAGCAAGCGGATCACCGGGGCGGCAGCGATCAGCCTGCAGGTGAATGTGCCGCCGGCGACGGGGAGCCGGAACGGGGGGCGGCTGAACCTGCGGACGTGCCTGCTGCCCGAGCGTGCGGAGCCGTATCTGCTGACGCTGGAGCTGGCGCGGCACCAGGTGATGATGCTGCTGACCAAGCTTGAGGAATGGGGTCTGTTTGACCGCGGTCAGGAAGAGCCGGCCATGGCACGGGTGACGGCAGCCCTGGAGGCGTTCACGACGGCGCTGGTGGAATCGCAGCGGGCGGGGGGCAAGGGGTTCACGCCGACGGCGGAGAAGTGGGCACGGGCCGCGTTGTCGGAATCGCTGGCGGCGGGCGAGCAGTTGTGCCTGCTGTGTTCGCGGATCGCGCACCAGCGGCGGCTGGCGGGATCGCTGACGGAGATGGCCGGGGCGCGGCTCTCGGCGGAGGACGTGTCCGACCATGACGCCAAGGACGCGCCGTCTCACGCGGCGCACCACCATTCCGGCGGGGTGGTGCTCGCGGACGCTCCGGCGATCGGCTGTGCCATCAATCCGGCGGCGTTCACGCCTGAATGGGCGTTGCTGGCGCAGCAGCATTTCGACTTTGTGTCGATGCCGATGCGATGGGTGGACCTTGAGCCGTCCGAGGGGAAATACGCCTACCAGCGAACGGACAAGTGGATTGAGTGGGCGATCCGGACGGCGAGGCTGCCGGTGCACGCCGGGCCGATTCTGGACACCTCGCCCCGGTGCGTGCCCCGGTGGCTGGCGATCTGGGAGCACGACTACGAAACGCTGCGCGACGTGGTGGTGGAGCACTTCAAGGCAGTGGTGACGCGGTATCGCCGCACGGTGAGCGTGTGGAACGTGGCGTCGGGGCTGTGCGGGGTGGGCGGCATCACGCTGAGCCCAGAGCAGGCGATGGACCTGACGCGGACGTGCGTGCTGGTGGTCAAGAAGCTGCAGCCGACGGCGCGGGTGATCGTGGAGATCGCCCACCCGTGGGGCGAGTACACCGGGACGCCCAGGGGCAGCCGGACGGTGCCGCCGATGATCTACGGAGAACTGATCAACCAGATGCAGGCGCCGGTGGACGCGTTCGGGGTGCGGCTGCAGATGGGGACGGGTGAGGCGGGGCGGGCGTGCCGCGACCTGCTGGCGGTCTCGGCAATGCTGGACCGGGTGGGTGCGCTGGAACGGCCGGTGGCGGTGACGGTGCTGGGAGCGCCGAGCACGCCGGCAAACGTGCCGGAGGATGCGCTTGAGCCGGGGGTGTGGGGCGGCAGCGGCGACAACGCCAGCGGGTGGACCGCCGAGACGCAGGCTGCCTGGGCGACGGCGGTGGCGCGGATCGCGGCCACCAAGCCGTACGTGAGCAGCGTGTGCTGGCAGGACCTGTATGACTGCCCGCCGGGTGTGGCCCCGGCCGGGGAGATGACCGGCGGCGGGCTGGTGTCGGCGACGCTGGCGGCCAAGCCGGCGCTGGCGGCGCTCAGCGGGCTGCGCAACACGCTGCGGAATCGGCAACCCTTGAACTGAAAGCGTGCCGGGCGATGACCGAGCAGGGGCAAGGCGAGCGTGACTGGACGGCGGGGCCCGCCAAGTGGGCGGCGGTGGCGGTGCTGCTGCTGGCGGCGGGAGCGCTGGTGTCGTGGTCAAGCGGGCGGCGGACGCGGGTGGAACTGGTGCGGGCGCCGGCGGCGGAGGTGACCGTGAGCGGCCCGGGCGAGGTGGTGGTGGTGCGGGCACCCGGCCAGGGGGGCGAGGGGCCGGAGGCGACGCGGACGCTTGGGCGGGTGAACATCAACACCGCGACGGCGGCGGAACTGGAGTTGCTGCCGGGCATCGGGGCAACTTTGGCGGGCCGCATTATCGAGGACCGGGGGGCCAAGGGGCGGTTTGCGGCGGTGGAGGATCTGCTGCGGGTGCGGGGTGTTCACCGGGGAACGGTGGAGGGGCTGCGGTCGCTGGTGACCGCCGACTAACCTGCGGGCAGTACGTGTGGGCGACCCCGGGACGGCGCTGGTGCGTCGACGCGGGCGTGCGCGCGTTGGTGCGGCCAAGCCATGGACCTGATCGGCCTCTTTGCATCTGACCGCGTGATCGTGGAACTGGCCCGGCGGGCGACGGCCCCGCGGGCGGTCGCCGGTCCGGCCAGGCTGACTGCGTTCGGCTCGGTGGGCGTGACCACGCCGCTGGTGGCCGGGGCGCTGGCGCGAAAGACCGGGCGGCCGGTGCTGCTGGCGGTGGCCCACGTGGACGAGGCCGACGAGGCGGTGGAGGTGCTCAAGGCTCACGGCGCCGCGGCGGTGCTGCTGCCGGCGCTGCAGACGCTGCCGGGCGAGTCGGCGATGAACCTGGACCTGCTGGCGGCAAGGCTGGCGGTGGTGGAGCAGTTGAGCGGGTGGCCCAAGGCGGCCCCGCCGGCGACGGTGATCGTGGCCCCGATGGCGGCCCTGATGCAGCCGGTGCCGGACCCGGCCCATCTGGACCGGCAACTGCTGACCCTGCGGGTGGGCGACACACGCGGGCCGGCGTGGCTGGTGCGCTGGCTGGACCAGGCGGGGTATCGGCGGTGCGATGCGATCGAAGAGCCGGGGGACTACGCGGTGCGGGGCGGCATCGTGGATGTGTTCCCGCCCGGGGACCCGACGCGGAGCGACGCGGCGGAGAGCGAGGGCGGGGGCAAGGCGATGTCGCCCGGCGGGGTGCCGGTGCGGCTGGATTACTTCGGCGATGAACTGGAGAAGGCGGCGGAGATCGATCTGGCCTCGATGGGGATCGACCGAACCGTGGGCGGGGTGCGGCTGGTGGCCAGCGCCGACCCGGCGGCGGGCGGAGATGACGGGGAGGCCGGCGGGGGCCAGACCGGCGGCAAGACCGGCGCCAAAGCCAACGCCAAGGCCGGCGGGGGCGGTGCGGGCGGCAGCACGGGCGGCAGCACGGGCGGCAGCAAGGCGTTCACGGAACTGCTTCCGGCCGGCACGCTGGCGGTGCTGCACGAACTGATGGAGTTGACCGAACAGGGCCGCGGGTACTTCGAGCGGGTGACCGGCGAGCAGCCGATCTTCGGCCCGCCGGCGGTGTTCGCGGGGATCGGGCGGGCGTGCGGGGCAGTGATCGAGGTGACGGCGATCGGGGCGTACGGCAGCGCCGACGGCACGGAACTGCTGCGGCTGCCGTTCAGCCCGCTGCCGCCGTTCCCGGATGATCTGACGGCGGGGCTGGGGGAACTGGCCAAGATGGCGCGGGGCGACACGGCCAGCGGCATGCCCCGCTGCGATGTGACGGTGGTGTGCGAGAACGGCGGCGAGCAGGCCCGCCTGCAGGAACTGCTGGCCGAGCGACGCAGCGAGGAGGGCATGGCGGAGGTGCGGACGGAACTCTCGCACCTGCCCAGCGGGTTTGTGTATGGCCCTGAGGACGGCGTGCCCAAGGTGTTCGCCGGGTGGCACGAACTGCTGCACCGGCCTGCGGGGCGACGCAGCGCCGGGGGCCCGAGGCTCAAGGCCGGGCGGGCGATGGACACGTTCCTGGACCTGCAGGTCGGGGACTATGTGGTGCACGCCGAGCACGGCATCGCCCGCTTCACCGGGCTGAAGGTGATGAGCCTGTCGCAGGTGAAGGCGGGCGTGGAGGACCGGCTGCGGCTGGGCGGCAGCGCCCGGGCGGGCAAGGGCAAGCCGGCGGCCAACGACCAGGCCGGGGCGGCGACGGACCAGGAGGAGTTTCTGAGCCTGGAGTTCGCCGACGCGGCCGTGCTGCACGTGCCGGCGTCGAAGATCGACCAGGTGTCCAAGTACATCGGCGGGTTCAACGGCAAGCCGCCGCTCTCGGTGCTGGGCGGGGCCCGCTGGAAGAACCAAAAGGCCCGCGTCAGCGAGTCGGTGAAGGACCTCGCGGCGGAGTTGCTGCGGGTGCGGGCGGCCCGCAACCACCTGCCGGGCATCCGCTACCCGGGCGACACGCCCTGGCAGCAGCGCTTTGAGGACGAGTTCCCGCATCAGGAGACCGAGGACCAGTTGGCGGCGCTGGGGGAGATCAAGAAGGACATGCAGCGCGAGCGGCCGATGGACCGCCTGGTGTGCGGCGACGTGGGGTACGGCAAGACCGAACTGGCGATCCGCGCCGCGTTCAAGGCCGTCGAGTTCGGCAAGCAGGTGGCGGTGCTGGTGCCCACGACAGTGCTGGCCGAGCAGCACGAGCGGACATTCAGGGCGCGGTTCGCGGATTACCCCTTCCGGATCGAATCGGTGTCGCGGTTCAAGTCCGACGGGGAGATCGCGCCGGTGCTGGAGGACGTGCAGCGGGGCCGGGTGGACGTGCTGATCGGGACGCACCGCATCCTCTCCAGCGACGTGGTGTTCGCGGATCTGGGGCTGGTGATCATCGACGAGGAGCAGCGCTTCGGGGTTGAGCACAAGGAGAAGCTGCTGGGCCTGCGGATGACGGTGGACGTGCTGACGCTCTCGGCGACGCCGATCCCGCGGACGCTGCACATGTCGCTGCTGGGGATCCGCGACATCTCCAGCCTGACGACGGCCCCGGCGGATCGGCGGGCGGTGGTGACCGAACTGATCCCCTGGAACGACAAGCGGCTGGCGCAGGTGATCGCACGGGAACTGTCGCGCGACGGGCAGGTGTACTTCGTGCACAACCGCGTGTACGACATCCACGAGGTGGCCCAGCGGGTGCAGGCGATGGCGCCGCACGCGCGGATCGTCGTCGGGCACGGGCAGATGGCGCCCAAGGAACTGGAAGAGGTGATGCTGCGCTTCATGCGCAAGCAGGCGGACATCCTCGTGTCCACGACGATCATCGAGTCGGGCATCGACATCTCGTCGGCCAACACCATGATCATCGCCGACGCGGACCGCTTCGGCCTGGCCGACCTGCACCAGTTGCGGGGCCGCGTGGGGCGGTACAAGAACCGGGCCTACTGCTATCTGCTGCTGCCCGAGAGCCGGGCGGTGAAGGAGAAGGCCCGCAAGCGGCTGGCGGCGATCGAGCAGTTCTCGATGCTGGGGGCGGGGTTCAAGATCGCCATGCGCGACCTGGAGATCCGCGGGGCGGGCAACATTCTCGGGCCCGAGCAGAGCGGGCACATCGCCGCGGTGGGCTACGACATGTACTGCCAGCTGCTCGAGCGGGCGGTCAAGGGGCTGAAGAACGAGACGGTGGCCCAGCCCAGTGAGGTGTCGGTGGAACTGGGCGTCACCGGACTGATCCCCCGGCCATACATCCCATCGGATGCGCGACGGCTGGAGGCGTATCGGCGGATCGCGCTGGCGTCGGACGCCGAAGCGCTCGACAAGGTGGTGACGGATCTGACCGGGGCGTACGGGCCGATCCCCGAGCCGACAGACCGGCTGCTGCAACTGGCGGAGATCCGCATTGGGGCCCGGGGGCTGGGGGTGCGGGCGATCACCGTGACCGAGAAGGATGTGGTGTTCCGGACCACCGACCCCGCGGCAGCGGTGCGGGCGATGGCGGGGGCGCCGGGGAGTACGGTGGTGCCGCCGACGATCAAGGCCTCCGACGTGCCGGAGGTCTTCTTCCGGCCGGACAACCCCACCGCGCTGCAGCCGGGCACGCTGCTGGCGATTCTCCGCCGGCGAATCGGCGTGCGGGGCGGACAATCCGAGAAAGCGCCAGCCGTCGCAGCGAACGCTGCCGCCAAGCCGGGCGACAGCGAGGCGGAGGCGGCGGGCCGCGGGGGCGACGGCAAGCGGCCCGCTGCGGCTGCGCCGGCCGCCGCCCCGATGATGCCGAAGATCAAGAAGCCCAGCAAGGACCTGGCCCGGGTGACGCAGTTCATCAAGCAGGCCCGGCGGCAGACACCCAAAGGACCGCCGCCCGGTGAACGCTGAGGGCTGATCGGACGAAGGATCGAGCAACCGGCCGGCGTGAGAGATGGCGACGAGAATTGCGAACCAGTCGGGGAGGGGGAACGTTGATCGGGGTACACCGTGAGCATGAACAGGCCGGCCAGACTGACAGGGGTCGCCAGACGCTGGTGCGTCGGGGTGGCGGCGTGGTCGGTGGTGATGGCGTCGGTGGTCGTGGGGTCGCCCGCGGCGGGTGAGCCGGCGGCAACGGGCACAGCGAGCGGGCCAAGGGTGGGGGCGGATCCAGCACCGGACCTGCCCTCATGGGCGCATGGGCCATGGCGGACGCTGACCGATCAGGCGTCCCGCTTGCGGGAACGGCAGGCGGCGGCCTCGGAACTGGTGCGTCGGGGCGAGAACGCGGTGCGAATGGCGATCATCGAACTGCTGCGAACCACGGAGCGGCCGCTGCCCGGCCCGACGATCGGCGTGCTGCGGGCGGTGGCGGAACTGGCGACGGCGCCTCTGTGGCTTGAGGAACCGCTGGTGGAGTTGCAGACCAACGCCGGCGACGAGGCGGCCCCGGCGGTGCTGGCGGCGCTCTGCTCGGTGCGGACGCGACGGGCGTTTGAGGCAATCCTCAACGCGACGGCCAACGGGAGCGACCAGGCGGCATCACCAACGCAGGTGGAGGCACGCGAGCGGCGGCGGGCGGCGGCATTTGATGCGCTCGAGCGGCTGACGGGGCGGAGCGAGATCGCCAGCACATCAGCAGCGTGGGAGGAATGGTTCGGGCCGCTGCGCTTTGCGCCAGAGGCGGCGTGGACCGCTGCGCTGGCCGAAGGGCTGGCGGAGCGGGCAGACGCGGTATCAGCCACGCTGAATTCGACCGTGACGCGTCTGGTGGACAGCCTGCGGCGGGGGTACCTGGACACCCCGGAGGGGCAGCGGCCGGCACGACTGGTGTCGCTGCTGGGGGACGAGATGACGCAAGTGCGAACGCTGGGACTGGAACTGGTGGAGCGGGACCTGGCCAACGCCCGTCCGCTGGGAGACGCTGTAGTCAACGCCGTGATTCCACTGCTGCGCGATGATGAGCCGGCGGTGCGGGCCCGCGCAGCCGGCGTGCTGGGGCGGGTGGCGCCGATGACCGCGGCCCGTCCGGTCGCCGAGGCACTCAGCGCCGAGCAGCAGCCCGGGGCGGCGGCAGCGCTGCTGGCGGCGGCGGTGCGATGGCCGGAGGCAGCCATGACGCCGGCGGTGGTGACGTGGCTGCGGGTACCGGGTCCTACGCGGCAGGCGGCCGAGAAACTGGCCAACCGGCTGCTGGCCCTGCCGGAGACCAGCACGGAGCAGGCAAAGCAACTGCGTGCCGCGCTGGCGGCGACGCCTTCGTGAACTCACACCAGTCTGGGGGCGAACAACGCGGGCCGCCGCGCAGGCGGCCGCATCACATGCCGCTCATGAGGATGCGCTTGGTGACCAGCCGAAGCCGCGCGAAGGTCCATGGTCCGTCGCCGCTGGTGCGGCAGGCCCGCAACGCGGAGAGGGCGTGGGCAGCGGAGGTGAAGCCGGGCTCAGAAAGGCCGGTGGCAAACAGGTCGTTCCACGTCGGATCGAGGTCGGGCAGAACGCGGGTGGGCGGAAGCAGCGGCTCCTCGGCCCGCAGGCCGGTGAGAACCTGGTAGACCATCTGCAGCGTGGCGACGACCTCGCGGCGACGCTGCTCCTGATCGATGTTCTCGGGGTGGCCGAGCATGGCGGCGACGCCGTACAACTCAATCTGCACACGGCCCCGCGGGTCGACCAGCACTTCGTTCATGCCCAGCGGGCCGTGCTGGCAGCCGAGCGCATGGGCGTGGGCGATGGCCGAGAGCACGTGCTCGGCGAGCCGCTTGGCCTCCTCGGGGGCCATGGCACCACTCTTCTGGCGGAGCAATGACTCGAGACTGAGCACGCCGGTGGACGCGCCGGTATAGGGCGTGGCGCAGTAAGGACGGTTGCGGTGATCGAAGCCGAAGTGCTCGATCTTGAGAATGTGCGGATGGTTGAGCGTGGCGGCACGCTCCATCACGGTCATGAACTTGTCGCGATCGAGCTTGTCACGCCAGACGCGGAAGCGGTGCACGACGTGGCTGGTCAGGCCGTCATACCGAAGAGCCAGCCATCGCTCGCCCATAACGCTGGGCGTGAGCCGCTTGGTCAGGATGAAGGGGCCGACACGGGCCTTGTCCAGTGAGGGGAGGGCCAGCAGTGCGGAGATGGCAGCGGGGCCTTGCGGCGCAGTGGATACCGCCGGGCCAAGCGGCTTGGGTTCAATCGGGCCGTGGTGGTGAGGTCGGGGATCGCTCACGGGTTACCTGCTCAATCGACGGCGGAGGCCTGTTGGGTGCAGAACTGAACGGGAAATCACCCCAAGACGGATCACAACCAACCAAACCACGAACACCCAACGGCAGTCGAACGTCAGTTTAGCCGGCAGGAAGCCGCACTGGCCAGCGACCGGGACGGTTCCGCTACCGCCAGAGGCCCGCCCCCCCCCCCCACCCCCCCCCACCCCCCCCCCCCCCCCCCCCACCCCCCC
>Ga0068872_10000559_pt1 | contig 31575 bp, 27 predicted proteins | sample NOAtaG_7_FD_66441 | JGI IMG/M metagenome (GOLD analysis project Ga0068872, IMG submission 66441) | Freshwater lake microbial communities from Lake Erie, under a cyanobacterial bloom - NOAA_Erie_Diel1S_2200h metaG | ecosystem: Environmental > Aquatic > Freshwater > Lake | place: USA: Ohio, Lake...
ACAACCTGGGCAGGTACATCATGGTGAGTTTTACCTACGCACTCAATCGTCAATTAAATCCATTTGGGGGAGGAGCCGGGGGCCGTCGGGGACCTGGCGGCGGTATGCGCATGATTATCCGTCAGGAACAATAGTGCCGGCTGTCTGATTGATCTTAACAGTCAACAGAGTCAAATCGTTTTCATTTGATTATTTTTCTGCCATGAAGACAATGGCATTATTCCTATTTCCCTTATCTCTGATGGCACAATATTCCACCCCAGGTTTTGATCTGCAAGGACATCGTGGTGCACGCGGACTTAAGCCAGAAAACACCATTCCTGCATTTCTGGCTGCATTGGACCTAGGCGTGACCACTATAGAAATGGATCTCGCAGTTTCCAAAGATGGACAGCTGGTCGTTTCCCACGAACCCATTATGAATCCTGCCATTTGTTTGACACCGGATGGTGCCACTGTCAAAAACGAGGATGCGTTAAAAAATAATCTATACTCAATGGATTATGAAGTGATCCGAAAATGGGATTGTGGGTCATTGGGTAACCCCCGATTTCCAGAACAGGAAAAAATGAAAATACATAAGCCCCTGCTCAGGGATGTCATTGAGGCTGTTGAGACGCATATCCGAAATACAAGTCGTTATGAAGTTGACTATAACATTGAAATAAAAAGCAGTCCCGAAGGAGACAACACATTCCATCCTGCACCAGAAGTATTTTCCGAATTAGTAGTGAACATGCTCGATCAATATCTACCCATGGAGCGCGTAACCATTCAATCCTTTGACTTCCGAATTCTAAAATACATTCATGAACATTTTCCTAAAGTCCGTCTGGCCGCATTAGTGGAGAATGAAAAGTCGATAGACGAAAACCTTAAGGATTTAGGATTTGTACCAGATATCTATAGCCCCCTCTTCACTCTTCTGTCCCACGAAAAAGTGAAATACCTTCAGTCTAAATCGCCAGATGGCCGTTCGGAAAAAAATGTGCGGGTGATTCCATGGACCATAAATGAAACAAAGGATATGCTGGTAGCGAAAGGAATGGGTGTTGATGGACTGATAACCGACTATCCGGATCGTGCTCAGAAATACAAAAGCACGCTCAAGATTCCTTCGAGAAAGTAAGACTAGATTTTAAAAAAATTACTGAGGTATTTTCGTGGTTTCAGTAACCGCGCATTTGCCGCAATTGCTGGCACATGTTTTCCCGGTTCTAAAAGAGATGTAGACTGTCCGGATCAAAAAGACAACTGCAGAAATCAGTAAAGCAAAAACGAGTATTTGCTGAAGCATGGCGCAAATTTACTGAATCATCAGATCAGTAAAAAACTAAGCCCAGTGAGCGCGAATAACCTCAAGCAGCGCTCCATGAATAGCATTTCCTGAGCAAAGCTGACCGCCGTGTAGCCATTCTTCCCCACCTCTGAAATCCGTTACTGTTCCACCGGCCTGACGCACCAAAAACCCACCCGCGGCAACATCCCAAGGACTTAGGTGGTATTCAAAGAATCCATCCAATCGACCACAAGCTACATAGGCCAAGTCAGTTGCCGCGCTTCCGAGCCTGCGTACACCATGTGTCTGATAAAGCAATTGTTTGATAATGGCCAGGTGGGTATCCATCTTATCGGCATGTAGGTACGGAAAGCCGGTAGCTAAAAGACTTTTCTCCAGCGTAGTGGTTCCTGCTACGTACACCTGCTTCCCATTTAAAAATACGGGAGTACCGGTCCAGGAATAAAAGCACTCATCGGCCTGAACTTCATAAATAACTCCAAGAACGAGCTTTCCTTCAAAGGCCAGGCCAATGCTTACAGCAAACGGAGGAAACCCATGTGTGAAATTGGTTGTTCCATCAAGTGGATCAATAATCCATTGAAAGCCGGTGCTTCCTTTTTCCTGTGTGCCTTCTTCAGCAAGAAATCCTGAACCAGGTAAAATTTTGGCGAGTGCATCAACCAGTCGCCGTTCAGATTCCTTATCGACATAAGAAACCAAATTGTTGAAGGCCGTTTTTTGCTCAATACGGCCGCGGTCAAAAGCTAGAGCCTCATTGCGGATAAAAGCACCGGTTGTCCGGGCAACATCCAATACCTGCATTCCTAAATGATCCAACGAAACACTCATTTCTTTTTTATCTTATTTCTGATCACACTGAATAGTAAAACCAAAACGGAAACCCATGCAGCCGTTCTTCCAATCCATTCACCATGCATCGCATATCCGGACTCGCTCATGGAATCAGACGCGTAGAGACTGAACATTTCTGTTCGGGTGATGGGTTCTGTGGTAAGCCAGTAACTAGCGGTGAGTGGACCCGCAACTATTAGCAAATAGATGACCAGATTAATCCAGTGAAAAGGACGACTGACCAAACGATAACCCAACCAATTTGCTGTTAAAATCCATGCAGAAGCAGCCAGGTATCCGGTTTGATTATTCCAGTTCAGCCACTCGGGACGACTTAAAAAAAGATCAGCCAGAAATACGGGATGCACGCCCGGTGTCCACTGAAAAAATGTGAGCAGCTTTAACAGGATGTATTCCGAGGCCAGCCAGAAAAAAATTAAAATGAATTGTCCTGTCAACGGACCACTGGCCATCCGGCTAAGGATAAACAGAACAAAAGGTATTGTGTAAAGTGCCGCAAGACCGACAATAGGAAAAATAAATTTCAGGTCCAGCGCATAACCGAAGTAGAGCGCTACTCCAAAAGCAAAAAGTAAAAATTCAGCAATCTCCCAGATCTTATCCGTGGCCTTAGGATGATCGGTGAGAGCAAAGCAGGGGATCAAGGCGAGAAATGCCAAAAGGGGCCAGGTTTCAAACCAATAGGCTGCCGAGAGCAATGCGGTTGCTAAAAGAAACAACAACCACTGATTTTGAAGGAACCCTGAAGGTTTTTTTTCAGTCTCTTTTTCCATTGATGATGACAACAATCTCTCCTTTTGGAGCGGTGTGACGGAAATGTTCAGTTACTTCCGCTGCTGTTCCGGTTCGGGTTTCTTCATGAAGTTTGGTGAGCTCACGCGAAATGGAAACCAGTCGATCAGGGCCAAAGTATTCAACGATTTGTTCCAGCGTTTTTAAAAGTCGGTGAGGAGACTCGTAAAGAATGATGGTTCGTTCCTCCTCTGCCAATTGCTTAAAAATAGTTTGCCGGCCTTTTTTGTGAGGCAAAAATCCTTCAAAGACAAATCGATCATTTGGAAATCCGGATTTAATCAATGCAGGAATAAAGGCAGTGGCACCGGGAAGGCATTCAACTTCCAGTTGCTCACGCAAACATTCACGTACCAATAGAAATCCAGGGTCGGCAATTCCTGGTGTGCCAGCATCTGAGATGAGGGCAAAGGTCTCTCCATCTTTCATCCTGGAAATAAGCTTGGCCAGTGCCCGATGCTCATTGAATATGTGAAAGGACTGAAGGCGCACGTTAATCCCATAGTGGTGTAACAAAACGCCAGATGTTCGGGTATCTTCAGCTAAAATGGTATTAACCGATTTCAGCAACTCAACAGCTCGAAAAGTAATATCGCCCAAATTTCCGATGGGAGTAGGCACTAGTGTAAGTGCCGGCTTTGCACGAACAACTTTCTCCTGGGAACTCATGCCATCAGTTTATCAATGGCTGCCGCTAGTTGACGATCTTTTTCCGTTACCACATTGCCTGCATCATGTGTAGAGAGGCGAATGGTTACTCGATTGTACACATTCGACCATTCCGGATGATGATTCAATTGTTCAGCTAGAAATGCTACCCGCGTCATGAAAGCAAAGGCTTCAGAGAAATCATTAAACTGGAATTCCCGAACGAGTGCATGATCTTTTTCTAACCACATATTATAAAGTGATAAGTCCTTCAATATTTTTAACGCGTTGGTAAACTTCAATAATGGAATCACTTCCAGGCATCATCATACGGTACGTGAGACTGGTGTAATTGCCTTTCTGGGACGCTTTCTCTTCGGTTTGATGCATGGGAAACAAGGCTTTTACTTGTCCTGCCTTGTCCTGTGGCACAATAAACTTGAAAACATAAAGGGTCGGCCAGACGTAAGTCTTTTCAAGTCTTTCTTTAAAAATGCCCCAATGATCAGGGCCCCACTTGCCAGTATCCAGGATTTTCATGATTGAAAAGCAACTTCTGGTCCGCAAATTACGTTAGTTCTTCCTCAATGGCTGAAAACGTTGTATAAAAGGTTTCAGACAATCAACGAAGTGTTCTGTTTTTACTTTAATTCGCTCCCAAACTCATTTTTATGAAAAAGCTTTTAGTGTTATTTCTGGTATTCCCCTTACTGCTCAGCGGTCAAACCCGACTGGTAGAAAAGGTGGTCAAAAGGGGAAATGAAATTGTAATCCCTTATGAAAAATTTGTATTGCCCAACGGCTTGACCTTGATTGTTCATGAGGATCACAGCGATCCGGTCGTGCATGTCGATGTAACGTATCATGTGGGTTCTGCGCGTGAGGAAATCGGAAAATCTGGTTTTGCGCATTTTTTTGAGCATATGATGTTTCAGGGCTCCGATCATGTGGCCGATGAGCAGCATTTCAAAATTGTGACTGAATCTGGCGGTACACTTAACGGATCCACAAACCGAGACCGAACCAACTACTATCAAACAGTTCCCGCCAATCAACTTGAAAAAATGTTATGGCTCGAAGCAGACCGTATGGGATTTCTGTTGGATGCCGTTACGCAGCGCAAGTTTGAGGTACAACGTGAAACTGTAAAAAATGAACGCGGACAGAATTACGATAATCGTCCCTATGGCCTTGTTCAGGAAACCATTTCAAAAAATATGTACCCATATGGTCACCCCTATTCCTGGATGACGATTGGATATCTGGAGGATCTTAACCGGGTTGATGTAAACGATCTGAAAAATTTCTTCCTGCGCTGGTATGGACCGAACAATGCGACCATCACGGTTGGAGGAGATGTTAAAGCAGCAGATGTCGTAAAGTTGACTGAAAAATATTTTGGCTCTATTCCACGTGGTCCTGAGGTAAAGCCAACGGTACTACCGGCGCCGGTCGTTGAAAAAGATCGGTATGTAACACTAGTCGATAATTACGCTCGATTACCACAGCTGGCCATCACCTTCGCTTCTGTACCAACCTACCACAAAGATGAGGCTGCGCTGGATTGTCTGGCTGAGATTCTCGGACAAGGAAAAAATTCTATCCTTTACCAGGAAATTGTCAAGAAGCAAAAGGCACTCAATGCACTTGTATTCAACATCAGCAGCGAGTTGGCAGGTGAATTTACGATTCGTCTCACACCTACTCCTGGCGTAAGCTTGGCTGATTCTAAGAAAATGATCGACGAAGCCATCGCCGCATTTGAAAAGCGTGGCGTTACCGATGAGGACGTGACTAAATTCAAAGGGTCTATTGAAGCACAGGCAATTAATGGATTAGAGAGTGTGGCGGGAAAAGTGAGCCAATTAGCCCAGTACCAAACGTTCACAGGAAACCCCAATAAAATTGCAGAAGAGTTAAAAGGTTATTCCGCATTAACCAAAGAAGATGTTTGGCGTGTTTACCAGCAATATGTCAAAGGCAAGGGATCTGTAATTGTGAGTGTGGTTCCAAAAGGAAGAGAGACGGATGTAGCCGGACAGCCCAATTACGAAGTAGCTACTTCAGGCTACCAGGCTCCAGACTACGGTTACAAAGGCCTTACCTATTCAAAGCCAAAAGATTCATTTGACCGTTCCAAAATTCCGGGAAGCGGACCAAACCCTGTTGTCAATGTGCCGAAATTCTGGAAGAAAGATATGGGTGGTATTCAGGTGATCGGTTCAGAAAATAAAGAGCTCCCCAGGGTAACCATCTCCGTATATATCCCGGGCGGACATTTACTGGAGGCAGCAGACACCTCTAAAATTGGGTTGTCCAGAATGGTGTCTATGATGTTGAATGAGGACACCGAAAACTACACAGCCGAGCAGATGCAAGTGGAATTACAAAAGATTGGTAGCTCGGTATCCGTTAATTCAACTACCGATGCCATGGTGTTTTCCGTACAGTCGCTCACAAAAAATCTGGACCGTACGCTCGCACTTCTGGAAGAGCGCATGCTGCGACCAAAATTCACTCAGGATGCCTTTAATCGTCTTCAAAAGCAATCGGTCGAAGGATTCAAACAACGTAAATCTCAGCCGGCCTCTATTGCCAGCGATATTTACAACCGTCTCACATTTGGCGACAACATCATCGGCCTAAGTCAGGCAGGCACAGAAAGTACCAACCGTCGCCTGACTCTTGATGATGTAAAAAAGTATTACGCTTCCAACATGACTTCCAAAGGAGTTCAAGTTGTGATCGTTGGAGATGTGGAGCAAAACACGATTTTGCCAAAACTGGAATTCATTAAAAAGCTGCCGGCAAATGACATTTCATTAAATGGTCCAAAAGATTTTCCAAGTGTAGCAAAGACGCGGATCTTCGTTGTAGATGTGCCTAAGGCTGCGCAGTCTGAATACCGCGTTGGTATGTCAACCGGATTAAAGTACGATGGTACCGGAGAATATTTCCGCGCCGGTTTGATGAACTACCCTCTGGGTGGCGCCTTCAACAGCCGCATCAATCTGAACTTGCGCGAAGACAAAGGATGGACCTATGGTGCGCGAAGTGGCTTTAGTGGCGATAAGTATTCCGGAGAGTTCTCATTCAGCAGCGGCATTCGTGCCAACGCCACAGACAGCGCACTTTCGGAAGTCATGAAGGAATTATCAGACTATGCTAAAAGCGGAATTCGTGCGGACGAACTTACATTCATGAAACAAGCCATCGGTCAGCGGGATGCTTTGCGCTATGAAACAGGATTTCAGAAAGCAGGATTCATTCGTAACATCCTTTATTATGGACTTCCTGAAGATTACACCAAACAGCAGAGCAAAATTCTTGCTGATCTGACCGCTTCTGATGTCAACAAACTTTCTGCCAAGTGGATTAACCCGGATAAACTGAATATTCTGGTAGTTGGTGATAAAGAAAAGATACTTCCAGGATTGAAGAAATTCCCCTACGACATTATCGAATTAGATGTCGACGGAAATTTTAAAGCTGAATTGGTAAAAAAGTTAGAGACCGAAAAGTAATTCAGAAACTGAGTCAAGAAAAAGCCGGAGCAAACACTCCGGCTTTTTTTATGGTTCAAGCCTCCATCTTTCAACGGCTTGCCGCTCCACCGCCGATTTACTAAAGGGAACAGTAAAATGTTTATCCTCTGCCCACGACGGAAAAAGGTTTCGGTAAAACGGACTTAACGGATCTCCACTCTGCCCAGGCGTATTGGTAAATTTACAGTTATCCCAATCTGCTAAATCAACGGCAATACGAAAGCTCGCACCAGATGTTTGATTGTCGCTGCTTCCGGTCATGCCGGGAGTTTGGCCACTTCCTCCCCTTGGCAGAGGACCATGATCCAAAAGCGCACGGAGCGAATCGTTTACAGAATTACTGAGTACATGCTTGATTCGAACATGGTGATAAGTCGACTGTCCATAGATCCATTCAGAAGACTCTGCCCCAAAGCGTTCGGTTAATTTTTTTATTGCAGCCGATAAGGCATCCACTACATACCGATCGCGTTCGACTGAAGTTGCAAAAGGTGACTGAGCATTTTTCAATATAGAGATTACCTTATTAATTGGCACGGAGCGGATATAGGAACTCAAGGAGGGCGGAATCATTTTCACCCGCAAACCATTTTCAAGCTCTTTCTCCCAGGCCATATAAATTCCCGCTTCGACACTATTGGCTTCAAGTTTAAAATCCCAATTCAACAATTTCTTTCTCGTGGCTTCAACAACGGGATCATTTGCCAGAGTGTTGGTAAGAAGCGGAACAAGTTCGCGTGCCGGAATGGATAGATAATCCGACTGAAGTTTCATCATATCGTCCAGACTAGCTCGAGATTTTTCAGAAAGCACTTCGTTGATGCGCATCACACGATATTTTTCTGCCCAGGTCCATCCTACCGCCTTTCGGTTTGCGTATCCTTCCGGCACATTATTCTCATTTGCCGTGGCCCAAAATCCTTTTTCAGGATTATAAATATGCGGAAGCTTTTTGATCGGCAAAAAACCGCTCCATTCAAATCTTCCATCACCCGGTATGGGTAATAGACCTGTCCAATTTTTTCGAATGGGTGCCTGTCCAACCACCTGCCAGCCAATATTTCCTTTTCGGTCTGCCCAGATCATATTTTCACCAGGTAGAAAACTGAAGCTACACGCATCCCTGAAGTCATTCCAGTCAGTAGCCTGTCCCATACGTAGGCTAGCCAGATAAGGAGCATTTCCAGATTCGAGCCAACCGGCCCGAACGGCTGCGGCGCGTTGTCTTTTTTGATCGACGTAGGTTACAGGTCCATGAACTGTAAATAAATGCTCAACCGGAACGGGATCTTTACCCTTCACCTGTATCGTATCACGAATGATACGCATCTCGAGCCAATTGCCTTTATGTCGGTAGCGTCGTGGATTTTGGGAATCAATCTCGTAGATGTAAAGATCCTCCGCATCGAGTTCAAAAATGGTTAGCCCCCATGCACCATAGTCATTATGACCGATGGATACGCCAGGAATAACCGGTTCGCCGCCGCCAACCACATTCCAACCGGGAGCAGACAAATGAACCAAATAACGGAGGGATGGCGTTGCCAGAGATCGATGTGGGTCATTAGCCAATAAAGGGAAACCGGAAGAGGAACGAGTGCCGCTTACGATCCAGTTGTTACTTCCAATCGTTTTGTATTCGGTTTGTTGTTTAATATTCCAGTTCTCCAAATCTGAGGAGGCCCAGCGTAAGGATTCGTCAAGATTTTCGTGTTGAGAAACCTTGAGGTCAGTACTCTGAAAGGAAAGTGGTTTTCGAAAAGCCTCATAGGGTGCAATCAAGTCTTGCTGGAGCAGTTCAAGTGTTAGAAGAGGATCCAATTCAAGGTTAGGTGTTCCAGGTTCAAAGGTGACGAGCTCTTTCACCTTTTCGGCACCACCAGCTGCCACTGCGCGTCCGAAAGTCAGTTCCCGGGTGAGGTTGTTGAGTAAACCCTGATGACGGCTGACAACTACATCGGGCGTCCACCTTCCTGGCTGCAGGCCCAGGAGACGAAATTCAAGCGGAAGTTTTGCCTGATCTTTAAGAACCTCATCAATCCATGCATTCACACCATCTGTAAAAGCACGAATGATAGCCCCTCCACGCGGGTGGTAGTGATTGAGCTCTGTCGTGAGGTCACCTCGAAATCGAAAGAGTCGGGCACCGATATCACGTTGTAGCTCCCGTTCGCCCAAAATTTCAGCAACTGTGCCTGTTGCTTGTCTACGCCAGATTTCAAATTGAAACAAACGGTCTTTGGCGGCGCAGTAACCTTGTGCAAAGAAAAGGTCATGTTCATTCTGCGCATAAATATGATTCACGCCATTGGCGTCGCGCAAAACTTCAACTGCTGCAATTAATCCTTTATTCTTTAGAGTAGAGGAATGCTGTGCAAAAGCTGCTGTGGAAAGAAGAAGGAGTAGGAAAACATTTTTCATGGAGCGGGGATTCTCCATTTAACTTCCGACAATTCCCTGAAATAATCAACGACCTTGATTACCGGGGGTCAATTCATCTTTCCAACGAAGTGAATTGATTAGATGCATAGCATCTTTTTTTACGTAATCGATAGCAGGTGCCAGGGAGTCGTTATGAACTTTTGTAAAAAAGTAAACGGCGCCTCGGAGGAAGTTTTTTGTTGAATCGGTAACAGTGAACTGGAATTGACTGGGCACCTCGCCGCTTACTTCGGCAATGACCACTTTTTTTCCTGATGGAGTGGTAACTACGACCTCGTCAATGGCATTGGCTTTAATTTGATGTTTTGCGGTAAGACTGAATGCATCGTCTACAAGCTCCCGAAGTTCCTTCCTGTCTTTAATCTTTTTATAGGTAATGTGAATGTTGGCTTTTAGTTCTGGATAATAAACTTCGATCCAATAGCGCTCACTGACCCATGACGTATCATCAAGTAAAATAGCATGACTAGAATAACTGAATTGATAGGGGAGAGAATCAGGGGAATTACGGTATGATGGTTCGGGTAGAATTAATCGGTTATAGCCAAGGGGCTTAGGTTGAAATTCCTTGGTACAGGAAACAAGTAATAAAATCTGAAGAAAAAGAGCAGACAGAAAACCTACTTTCATAAATGTGTTTTTCTATCTGCTCTTAGGTAAATGTTAACGTAACTTTTTTCGAATCCAAACAAGCTATTGGTTCGGGTTAAAATGGCAGATCGTCGGTAGCGGAATCCATGGCGGTCGAACGAGGTTCGGGCGCTGGGCGATCCTGATAGGACTGGCTTTCGTTTCCACCTGAGGCTCCTGAATCTCTACGTGATCCTAAAAGTGTGAGCGTTTCACCCACAATTTCAGTAGTGTAGCGAGTAACACCTTCCTTTACCCAGGAACGGGTGCGTAATTTTCCTTCGATGTAGCACTGATCTCCTTTTTTCAAGTATTTAGCAGCGACTTCCGCAGCATTGCGCCATAAAACAATATTGTGCCATTCGGTGTTTTCCTTGCGCTCACCAGTGGTTTTATCACGATAGACTTCTGAGGTAGCCATTGTAAAATTTGCTACTACTGCGCCATTTTCGAGGGTTCGCACTTCCGGATCTTTTCCAAGACGACCAACCAGAATGACTTTGTTTACTCCAGACATAAAATTTTTAATTAAGACAGTTAAGATTAAACGATTGAAATCAAAAATACTAAAAACCCAGAGGCCTATAGTGAATTGAGGAAAAACACGGTTATACGTTATTTTTCTTCCAAATCGACAATACCCGTTCGATGATAATCGGTTTCGGTAATTGATTGGCCTGTCGTATGGTTACAAACGTTCCGTTGACTAAAAAATTTTGTGGCGGCCGACGCTTAAGTGAGCAATAAAAAAAATCAGCATGCAGCCGCTGATGAGATAGCAAATGCTTAGTGGAGTAAAAGTGTCTGAAATCAGAAAATTCCCCAATCAATGAAGCAAACTTCTTTTTGAGTGCTGCTGCATTTCCTAAAGTTGGGGTCTCTAAAAGAAAAAAATCAAATAATCCCTGCCATACATCTCCCGCTTCACGTTTTTTCATCCAGATTTTACCAGAATATTCGAGGATCAGATAGTTTAGATGACGATCCCTCTTTTTTATTAATTGAAGTTTGACCGGCAAGTCTCCTTGCAAACCCTGAGCCCTGGCCGTGCAAAATTTAGCCAAAGGACAAGAATCGCAGTCTGGCTGGCGGGGCACACATTGAAGAGCTCCAAACTCCATCAATGCCTGATTGTACTCCCCGGGAGAAATTTTTTCCCGCACTACTATTGACATCAGTGTTGCAGCTTTTTCTGAAAATAATTTTTTGCCAGCTGGTGTATTAATTGGTTGATCAATACCAAATATTCTGGCTAAGACTCTGAATACATTACCATCAATTACCGGCTGCGGCTCATCCGCAGCAATGGAACTCACAGCCGCTGCCGTGTAAGGACCCACTCCGGGAAGCTCAATCAGGTTTGAATAGGTTTTCGGAAAAATTCCCTCATACTGTACTAACACCTGTTTTGCGCAACGATGCATGTTTCTTGCTCTGGAATAGTATCCCAAACCCTGCCATAATCGCAGAACTTTTTCCTGGTTGGCCGCAGCAAGTTTTTTTACGTCCGGAAAGGATTTAATGAACCGATGGTAATAGGGCAAACCCTGATCTACCCTCGTTTGCTGAAGAATAACTTCAGAGACCCATATTTTAAACGGGTCTCGTGTTTCCCGCCACGGGAGCGATCTTTTATTTTCCCCATACCACTGCACTAGGGCAGAAATAATTTTTTTTTCAGGCGCAATCAATAGTTTAAGCGGGTTTTAAGGGTCAAAGAAACTAAAATGCAGTAAATCAGTCACTCACCTCTTGCGGATGTGGGTTACACCTTTAAATTTGCCGCTCCGTTGGAGAAACTAAAACCTAAACGTTGTGACGAAAGCAGATATCATCAACCAAATCACAGAAAAGACCGGAATCGACAAAAGCGATGTGACGGCAACCGTAGAAGCATTTTTTTCAGTGATCAAGTCCAGCATGAGCAACGGTCACAACATTTATGTGCGGGGTTTTGGAAGCTTCATCAATAAAAAGCGTAAAAAGAAAATTGCGCGCAACATCTCTAGAAATACGGCCATCGTAATTGATGAGCATTACATTCCTTCCTTCAAACCAGCCAAGATCTTTGTCAATAAGATCAAAAATTCTGATAAGGTTAAACAGCTTGCAGGCAAAGAGGCCTGATCGGTAAACCAACCTGATCTTTTGTGCTAAAAACCAGAATCCTCCTGATCGGTAGTGCCGCAGTTCTGGTCGGATTGCTGTTTCTGCTTCCAAAAGCTGTGGTCGAAAACCAAGCTGAAATTGCTCCAAACGAGCAGCAAAACAGCGTTCCAGAGTCCCACCAGGCCATTAGTACCTCAGATCAGAACCGAATCAAGAGATTACGCGCTGCAGTGGGTGAAAGCGCCTTAGTTGAAAATAACGCTATATTTGCCGATTCGTTGGCCAATCTTTATGTGTCTGCAGGCCGTTTTGACAGTGCAGCACTCTATAAAGAAAAGCTGGCATCGTTCTTTGGAACCCCGGATCGTCAGGTACAGGCAGGTGATGCCTGGTATCAGGCGTTCACCTTCAGTTTAGACCCTGAAAAGCGATCAGAATACGCGTTAAAAGCGCAGGATTTCTTTAAGGCGGCTTTAGAAAAAGAGCCTTCCAACGCTGATATCAAGGTAAAACTGGCTTTGACGTACATGGGCACCTCTACTCCTATGCAAGGAATCGGCTTGCTCAGAGAAGTACTGGCTACCCAGCCAAAACATGAAAAGGCCTTACAAAACATGGGAATGCTCTCGCTGCAATCCGGGCAATTTGCCAAAGCAGTGGAATGGCTAACCCGACTAACTGAGGCCTATCCGGAAAATATTGAGGGTCAATTACTGCTCGGAGCCGCATTTGCCGGCACCGGAGACAAGGAGAAGGCCCGAGCGCAATACGAGCGCACCAGAACAATGACCAATGACCCGGCTGTACAGCAGCAGCTGGATCAGTATATAAAGGATTTGAAATAATCCATTTTTTAAACCCCCCGGTTGTCATCTTGCTGAATGACCCCGGACCAAAACATCTTAATATATGCCCAGCGGTAAGAAACGCAAGAAGCACAAAATGGCCACTCACAAGCGCAAAAAGCGTCTGAGAAAGAATCGTCATAAGAAAAAGTAATCCAAAAAAAATGAACCATGAGCAATGAACTGATCATCAGTTCAGCTCAGGAAGGTTGTAGAATTGCTTTATTAAGGGATAAAACACTGGTGGAATTCCACCGTGAAGAACCCGGAAGCAGATTCGTCGTCGGTGATATTTATCTAGGTACCGTTAAAAAAGTGGTGCCCGGACTCAATGCCGCATTCATAGATATCGGATATGAAAAGGATGCATTCCTTCACTATCTGGATCTAGGACCCCAGTTCGGTTCTCTTCAAAAATTTACCAAGCTTGTAAAAGCGAAGAAAATTCAGGGAGGACGACTGGAACGGTTCCATCGGGAAAAGGACATTGACAAACACGGCAAAATCAATCAACTGCTCGCCAAAGGAAATTTGGTGCCTGTGCAGGTGGTTAAGGAGCCCATATCAACCAAAGGACCCCGACTTTCCTCTGAGCTGTCACTAGCCGGGCGCTATTTAGTTTTAGTGCCCTTCTCAAACGTTATTAACGTTTCAAAAAAGATCACCAGCGGAGAAGAGCGTAAGCGCTTGCTCCAACTGATCAAATCCATTAAACCGGAAAACTTCGGAGTAATTATCCGTACAGTCGCCGAAGGTCGCGAAGTTTCTGAACTCGAACGCGATCTGAAAAACCTGGTTAAAAGCTGGGAAGACGGTATGACTCGCCTCATCGAGGCGCAGCCACGTGATCGAATCATCGGAGAAATCAGCAAAACATCTTCCTTGTTAAGGGATATGCTGAATGATTCCTTTGATAACATCATTGTCGATGACAAAAAGATGTACGAGGAAGTTCGCGGTTACGTTCACAATATTTCCCCGGAGCTGGAAAAGATTGTCCGACTGTACACAGGTCGGGCAAAAATCTTTGAAAATTTTGGTATTGAACGCCAGCTGAAATCAGCCTTCGGTCAAACCGTAAGCCTGAAAGGCGGTGGTTACCTGATCATCGAACATACAGAGGCCCTGCATGTAATCGATGTGAACAGCGGCAATAAATCTTCCAGAGAAGAAAACCAGGAAACAACAGCTATGTCTGTTAACCTGGAGGCAGCCAAAGAAATTGCCAGACAGCTTCGTCTCAGAGATATGGGTGGAATCATCGTTGTGGATTTCATCGATATGCGCAATCAGGACAATCGCAAACTGATCCATAAAACCATGAAAGAGGTAATGGGTCAGAACGATAAAGCCAAGCATACCGTGCTTCCGTTGTCCAAGTTTGGTCTGATGCAGATTACCAGGGAACGGGTGAGGCCTCAGATGAACATCATCACGAAAGAAACGTGCCCTACCTGTAATGGAACAGGCAGCATCTCGGCCTCCATTCTGGTCACCGATCAAATTGAACAGCATATTGAGCATCTCTTCCTCAAACAAAATGAGCGAAAGCTTACACTTGCTCTGCACCCATTCCTGTATGCTTACTATACCAGCGGTCTGATTTCCAAACAATGGAAATTCTGGTTCAGATACCACCGCTGGCTAAGACTGGTTCGGGACACTTCCCTCGGGATTACGGAATTCCATTTCCTGAACAGAGATGGAGAGGAAATCGATATCGGACGTTCCTCCGAAGGGCCAAAGGTTCCCATTGCGGTAGATGGTGACGATGAGGAGGAAGACCAATAAGTTGACCTCTTAAAAAGACCACAAGCCCGTTGGCGTGCCAACGGGCTTTTTTTCTGCCTTCTTTTCGGGCATTCTGTGACAGCCTGTCAGTTTTGACCCTTCGGCACCCATTTTGTTCATTCAGGCCTCGCGAAAGATTAATCCCCAAAACCATGAAAGAAAAAGGCAGTATTTCCATTCATACCGAGAACATCTTCCCAATCATTAAGAAGTTCCTTTATTCCGACCATGAAATCTTCCTTCGCGAATTGGTCAGCAACGCTGTCGATGCGACACAAAAACTAAAGAAACTTGCTGCGCTGGGTCAGTTTGAAGGTGACCTCGGCAATCCGCGTGTCGAAGTAAGCTTCGACAAAGACAAAAAAACCATCACCATTTCCGATTCCGGTATTGGAATGACAGCGGAGGAGATTAAAAAATACATCAACCAGATTGCCTTCTCTGGAGCTACTGAATTCCTCGAAAAATTCAAGGACAAAACCGACACCAACGACATCATCGGAAAATTCGGACTAGGTTTCTACTCCGCATTCATGGTTTCCGAGAAAGTTGAGCTCATCTCCCGCTCCTACAAAGCAGCTGAAAAAGAAGCGGCCAAATGGATCTGTGACGGCTCGACTGAATTTGAATTGAGTTCTGCCAAACGTGAGTCTCACGGAACAGATGTGGTTCTCCACATCAATGCAGATTCCGAAGAGTTTCTGGATGAATTCCGGATCAAAGGCATTCTCGAAAAATACTGCAAGTTTCTACCTGTTGAAATTAAGTTTGGCCAGGAGGATGAGAGTGTAGAGGATGGAACCGATAAGGAGGGAAAACCAAAATACAAAACGGTTAAGAAGGACCGGATTATTAACAACACCTCTCCAATCTGGACCAAAGCACCTGCCGATCTAAAAGATGAAGATTATTTAAAATTCTATAAAGAACTTTATCCGTTCTCCGAAGATCCACTGTTCTGGATTCACCTTAACGTAGATTATCCGTTTAATCTGACCGGCGTTCTGTACTTCCCGAAAGTCAAGAATGATTTCGAGATGAACAGAAATAAGATTCAATTGTTTTCACGTCAGGTTTTCATTACAGACGAGGTAAAGAATGTCGTTCCCGATTTCTTGATGCTGCTGCACGGAGTTCTCGATTCACCAGACATCCCGCTCAACGTTTCCAGAAGTTATTTGCAAAGTGATGCTAACGTGAAAAAGATCAGTCAGCACATCACCAAAAAAGTTGCTGATAAGCTTCAGGACATGTTCAAAAAGGATCGTGCTGAATTTGAAAAGAAGTGGGATGACATCAGCATATTCGTAAAGTACGGCTCCATCAGCGAAGAGAAATTCAATGAACGTGCCAAGGAATTTTTGTTGCTGAAGAATACAGAATCAAAATATTTCACACTTGACGAGTACCGTGAAAAAGTTCAGGCCATCCAGACCGATAAGGATAAAAATCTGGTTTACCTCTACACTACCGATTCAGCGCGTCAGGATTCTTTCATCCAAGTAGCCAAAAACAGATCGTATGATGTTCTGCTGTTGGATGGTATTCTGGACAGCCATTTCATCAACAACCTGGAGCAAAAACTGGAGAAAACGCAATTGAAGCGCGTTGATAGCGATACAATCGATAAACTGATTCCGGCAGAAATTAAAGCTGAAACGGTATTGACTCAGGAAGAGCAAGACAAGGTGAAAGCGGTTTTTGAAAACGCAATCAATAATAAAAACATGACGGTAGCAGTTGAGTCCTTATCTCCGGACGACCTCCCCGTCACCATCACTATGAGTGAATGGATGCGCCGGATGAAAGATATGGCTAAAACAGGCGGTGGCTATGGTTTCTATGGCAGTATGCCCGATCAGTTTAACGTTGCAATCAATGCAAACCATGCCCTTACACGCCGAATCCTGTCGGCCGAAAATGAGGAGCAACAGAACCGATTGGCCAAGCAGGCCTATGATCTCGGATTACTTTCACAAAATATGCTATCCGGTGCGGACCTCACGAGCTTCATCAAACGAAGTGTCGAACTCGTTGGCTAAGGCCTCTGTTGGCTGAAAATCTTTATGATTTTCATCAGCCCCCTGTCAGTTAGCGGTTAGCAACTGACAGGGGGTTTCTTTTTTTAGATAATTTCACGGGATATCTCCTACCCATGAAAAAACTAGCCTCACTTTCACTGGCCTTTTTGGTTGTCGCGTGTTCCGAAACTAAAAAGGAAGCTCCACTACAAATCCGTGAAACACCTGAGCAGGCCGTTCAAAATGCCCAGAGAATTGAAAGTGAAACGCCAATTCAACTAGCTCCCGGACTCACCATTAAGCTGTGGGCCTCCGATTCCTTAGCGCCGGATCCAATTGCCATGTCAATCGATGACCAAGGAAACATTTTTCTGACCAGCACAGAGCGTCAAAAACATTCTGAATTTGATATTCGAGGATATCAGGAGTGGATGATTCCATCCATCTCTTTTCAAACAGTAGAAGACCGCAGAGCATTTTTAAGGAAAACGTTTGCTCCTGAACGAAGCAAAGAAAACTCCTGGTTGATGGACCTCAATGGCGACGGTTCTCACGATTGGCGAGATCTAACAGTGGAAATGGATGAAGTGTGGAAACTGACCGATGAAAATGGAGATGGTCATGCGGATGTTTCTACTCGAATCGTCAGGGATTTCAATGAAGAGATCTCTGACGTAGCTGAAGGATTGCTGGTCCGTGAAAAAGATATGTTTGTCGGCATTGGTCCGGACTTGTGGAGACTGCAGGATAAAGATGGTGACGGAATACCCGAGCACAAAGAATCCATCAGTCATGGCTACGCCGTTCACATCGGTTTTGGCGGTCACGGAATGTCGGGAATTGTGGAAGGACCCGATGGAAAAATCTACTGGGGCATCGGAGATATCGGGGCAAATCTGACTGATAAAAGTGGTAACCGTCATGAGTACCCCAATGAGGGCATCATCGTTCGCTCCAATCCCGATGGCAGTGACTTTGAAGTAGTGGCCGCCGGTTTAAGAAACACCCACGAATTTGTATTTGATATCTACGGTAATCTGATTACTTCCGATAACGATGGTGACCATGCCGGTGAAAGTGAACGCCTGATGCATATCGTGGAAGGTGCTGACATCGGATGGAGAGCAAACTGGCAATACGGAAAGTATACCGATTCTAGGAACAACACATACAATGTTTGGATGGAGGAGCGGTTCTATCAGCCCAGATGGGAAGGTCAAGCTGCACACATTCTTCCTCCGATCATGAACTACCACAATGGACCGACAGGGATGGTTTACAATCCAGGAACGGCGCTTAGTAAGAAATGGCTGGATCGGTTTTTCCTGGTGGAGTTTGTCGGCACACCTACCCGTTCGCACATCTGGTCGTTTACGCTTGAGCCAAAAGGAGCAACGTTTAAACTACGGGATGAAATTGATATGGTGAGTGGCATTCTGCCTACCGGAATTCGGTTCGGTCCTGATGGTGCTTTGTACGCCGCCGATTGGATCAACGGATGGGATACAAAAGATTACGGTAGGGTTTGGAAAATCGATGTCGGACCCGGTGAAGATGATCTGAAATATGAACGAAAAACAACTCAGGAACTCCTGAAAACTGACTTCACCAAGTTGGAGGTAGCCAAACTCGCCGACTATCTGAGCTTTATGGATATGCGCATCCGACAGAAGGCTCAGTTTGAATTGGTGCGTCGTGGAGATAAAGGATATCAAACGCTGATGGCTGTTGCGCAGCAGGATCCTAATCCTTTGGGAAGAATTCACAGCATCTGGGGAATCGGTCAGATCGCAGCCCGAGACAGTAAAAAGGGCGCCTCACTGATACCATTTTTAAAAGATGCCAATCCTGAAATTGTTGCGCAGGCGGCAAAAGTACTTGGCGATGTCCGTGATGGCTCAGCCAATTCAGATTTAATCTCTTTGCTGAGGCACGAGTCACCCCGCGTACAGTTTTATGCGGCACAAGCGTTGGGCAGAACAAAATCAAAGGAGGCCGTACCTGCTTTGATCGATATGATTGACGCAAATAATGATGCGGATTTGTACCTCCGCCATGCAGGGGTTTTGGCTTTAGCCCGGATTGGCGCAGAGGAAGAGGCTGTTGGATTAGCGAGCAGTAAGGAACGTGACCTTCGCATCGCCGGAGTTCTTGTGTTGCGTCGATTGAAAAGTGAAAAAGTTAAAATATACCTGAGCGATGCTGACGAGTATCTGATCACAGAGGCTGCGCGTGCCATACACGACGACCGTTCGATTCCCGGCGTGTTACCTGATCTGGCCGCGTTACTATCCAATACTACCCTCAAAGGCGAACCTCTCCTGCGTCGGGCCATCAGTGCAGCGCAACGTGTGGGCACCCAGAAAGAGCTTGATCTGCTCGCGGCATTTGCAGGACGAAAAAATGTTTCACCTGTCCTTCGGGCTGAAGCTATGGCCGCCCTAGGAACCTGGGCCGAACCCTCTCTTGTTGACCGCGTTGATGGCTATTACCGCGGTACCATTAAACGTGATCCAACTCTTGTGCGAAAAAAACTAAGCGAAACGGCAGGTCGTTGGCTTACCGAAACTGATCCAACTATTCTTCTGGCAGTTGGACGGATGTTGCGAGAGGCAGGCTTAAGCGAATTCAATGATCAGATCGCTTCTATATCCAGGACCTCCATTCATGCTGCTGTGCGCGCAGGACTACTTAAAGATTTAAGTGCCTTAAACTATACAAAAATGGAGCCCCTGATTGAAGCTGGCATGAAAGATGCCGATGCCAGTGTTCGAACGGCTGCGATCGGACTGCTGGCCACCATTCCATTGAGTCAGGAAAAACTGTTGTCTTCTGCTGAAACCATTTTGAGAAAAGGCTCCTTATCGGAACAACAGCAACTCTTGCGGGTGCTCAACGATTTAGAACCTACCCGAACAGAAAATATTCTAAGTGAAATTGGTGCTCGAATCGCTGAAAAGAAGATCACGGATGGCATTCTCTTGGAATGGCTTCAGGCGATTGATTCAGGACATTCTGAAGCATTAAAGAAAAGATCCAAAGAATTATCGGGCGTCGAAGATGGAACTCTTTTAGGCGGTAATGCCGATGCAGGCGCCGGATATTTCTATTGGAATTCAACAGGCCAATGTGTTCGTTGCCATAGAATCGGAACCGAAGGCGGAAAGGTTGGTCCGGCATTGGATAACATTGGAAATATTCTTTCGCGTGAACAGATTAGAGAAGCGCTGATCAATCCAGGTGCACGCATCGCGCCCGGTTACGGTACCGTAACCTTGACGTTAAAAGATGGCGGTGAGGTTACCGGAACATTGCTGGAAGAAAATGAAAAGCTCATTGTTCTTAAAACACAAAATGCAGAACCTCTAAAAGTAAATGTTGACCGAATCGCCAGTCGCAAAAACTCACCTTCGGGAATGCCGGCCATGGGCTTGGTGATGTCCAAAGAAGAGTTACGGAATATGATTGAGTTCCTTTCGATGCAAAAGAAGGGAAATGGAAAAGACTAAATGAAAGGACCAACCTCAAAATTTTTTTTAGCCCTCATTCCACCGGAGCCAATTTATGGAGAGGCGATGACCTTTAAAGAATTGGTGCGGGACCAATACCACAGTAAAGGCGCTTTGCGCTCCCCGGCACACATTACGCTGCACATGCCGTTCGATTGGCCAGATCATAAAGCTGAAACTCTCTTTCAAGAACTCACCGCCTATGCCCGAAAGCTATCGCCTGTTGACCTTACATTAAAAGATTTTGGCTGTTTTGAACCACGGGTAATCTTTATTGCAGTTGAGCCTTCTGCAGACCTCCTTCACCTGCAAAAAGAATTTGACCGCTTTTTCAAAATAAAATTTAATCTCTTCAACGCCAGCTATCAGGATCTGCCCTATCATCCTCACCTGACCATTGCCTTTAGGGACTTGAAAAAGTCGGAGTTTTACCGAGCATGGGAAATGTTTAAAGAAAAAAAATTCAATGGCCATTTTACGGCACATTCGGTAACATTGCTGAAGCATGATGGCCAGAAATGGCAGAGTCATCTGGATTTTAAACTTGGTAACGCCTGATTTTATGAGATCTATACTTTTTGCACTATTACTTGTTCTGCAGTTGAAAGGCTACAGTCAGTCCGCAACAGAGATATGGCTCTTTGATCTGAACTTAAAAGGAACTCCCACTGTTACTGGTGGTAAAAATTTTACCAACCATCCCGGATACGACAATCAGCCATTCTTCCGCCCCGGACATCATGAAGTTTTATATGCTTCATTCAGGGAAGACGGTCGAGCTGATCTAAAAAAATACAACTGGAAGTCAGGAGCTACTGCTGATGTAACTCGCACACCTGAACGGGAATATTCGCCCACCATCACACCGGATAAAAAATGGATCTCCTGTATCATTCAACGCGACAATGGCGCACAAGATCTCGGTAAATATCCTATTCAAGGTGGCCAAGCTGATGTACTCATCACCAATCTTACCGTTGGTTATCATGCCTGGCTTTCCAAAACTGACTTAATTCTTTTTGTGCTTGGCAATCCGCAAACACTCAGGCATTACAACATATTGACGCGGAAAGACACCGTTTTATTGGAAAAACCCGGACGCTCCATCCAACGCATCCCTGGAACAAAAGCAATCAGCTTTGTCGATAAAAGTGACCCGCTGCACTGGTTTATTTGGAAAGTTGAGGCTGACCTTAAACCCAAAAAAGTTACAGAAACCATTCATGGAAGTGAGGACATTGCCTGGACGCCCGATGGCAGAATCATCAGCTCAGACGGTACCCGGTTTCTAATCTGCGATCCATCCAAAACAAACGGCTGGATACCAATGGAAGGACCGAAAATGAATGGTATTTCCAGAATCAGCATCAGTGCCGATGGCAAGAAACTGGCCGCGGTAATTGCTGAGTAAATTACTTTTTCGTCAAAACAAGCGCACACCAGGAGTCTTTTACCTCCTGCTTCTGAAGTGTAAAACCTTCGTGGGCTGCACAGGCTCTCAGATCAGGAACATCCGATTCATAAAAGCCACTGAGCACGAGCGTGCCTCCGTGGCGCAAGTGCTTAGCGTATTCTGACATCTCATCGATCAAGATATTTTTATTGATGTTCGCCAGAATAATATCGAAGAGCTCGCCGAATAAAAGTGTGCGCACGGTCCCTTGTCGTAGCTGAACCCGGTCGCAGCCATTGTTTTCAAGATTTTCTTTACCATTTACCGTACTCCACTCATCAATATCAAATGCATCCACAAATGCAGCGCCACGCTTTTGAGCCATTATGGACAATACACAGGTTCCACAACCGGCATCCATAACGCGCATGTGCTCATGGTCTATTTCCATCTGACATTTCAACATCAACCAGGTCGTTGCATGGTGACCTGTGCCAAACGACATTTTTGGCGTGATGATAATTTCGTACGGATAATTTTTTTCCGTTTGATGGAAATCCGCCCGTACAATGCAACGGTCGTCCACCACTACCGGCTCAAAGCTTTTTTCCCATTGCTCATTCCAGTTCTCTTTTTCAATTCTGGTTAACGCAAAAGAAAGTTTCTCCAAATGATGATAACGCTGACGTATGGATTCAAGCGTTTCCCGATCGTAGTGGTCTTGCTCAGCAAAAGCCTCGAATCCTGATTCCGTTTCCTGGAAGGTATCAAAACCTGCCTCAGCTGTTTCTGCAATCAGAATCTCAGTGAATTCGGAATCACATTGGACCTCTAACCTGGTATAAAACATTAACCGGCTGCATTAACGATGTCCGCAAATTCCCTGGCTTTAAGAGAGGCGCCTCCCACCAAACCACCGTCTACGTCCGGACAGGAGAAAAGTTCTTTGGCATTATCCGCCTTAACACTTCCACCGTATAAGATGATTATGCCTTCAGCAATTTGCTTCCCATATTTCTCACTAAGACACGCTCTGATTACGGCATGCATTTCCTGGGCCTGGGCAGCCGATGCCGTTTTACCGGTACCGATGGCCCAAACGGGTTCATAAGCAATAACTACTTTAGAAATTTGATCCGCCGTAAGGTGAAAAAGGCTCTCCGTAACCTGAGTTCTTACCAACTCATTATGACTACCTGCCTCACGAACCTCAAGAGGTTCACCACAGCAAAAAATCGGAGTCAGTCCGTTGCTTAGACATTGATCCGTTTTTTTCGCAAGCACAGGACCATGTTCACCAAAATATTGACGTCGTTCGCTGTGACCGATGATAACGTAGGGAATAGCCATCGACTGAATCATGGATGCTGCCACTTCGCCGGTGTAGGCTCCCGATGTATGTTCGCTGCAATTTTGAGCCCCTACCTGAATACCAGATCCAGCTAAGATCTCCTGAATAGATTGTAAAAATGGAAACGGAACACAAACCAAGGCAGTAGCGCCCCCCTTGTATTCCGCTTCAAGGATGGTTCTCAATTCAGAAGCAAGTGCTTTAGCCTCCTGAAGATTTTTATTCATTTTCCAGTTTCCGGCAACGATCTTTTTTCTCATGTTGGAAGGGTATTAATTATTCGCAAAGGTGAATGATTCACTAGGATTTTCCCGCATTAACCGGGCACTCTTAATTTGACCACGGTAAGTTACATGCACCAGGTTGGATTGGTCGGCATGGGTTTCCTGAATCACATCATTCCAGACTTCAATGGTCTTAAATTTTTTAATTACAGGAGATTCGATGTAACAGATCAGGGCTACATCCTCTACTTCTGATCCGAGATAATTCAGTACAACGGGCTTTCCATCAATTTTTACTTTTAAATGTCTGATCAGGTATTCAGAAACCAGATCATCTGTTTTTCTTCCCTTATCCGGCTCTAATAAATTCAATTCATTTTCTTTTTTCAGGGCACGAACAGAAAGCTCCAAGTCATCAATAAAAATTCGGGAAGTAATTTGAAAGGTCTTATCCTTTTCACTGTAATTGACCTCCGTCACCGAAAGATGGATGGGATGCAGATTGATAATCCAGGACAGAAGTATTGATAGGAGCATGGTGGAATGTTTCGCAGCGGCAAAATTAGAATATTAATGAAAATGACCTTAATAAATGTTTCAACATCAAAAACAAGATCCGTTGAGAAATTTTTGTAACCGATCAGCAAAGGAGTCGCGACAAAAAACTTTAAATGATTTAATTCGCATTGTTATACCTGATGTCATGAAGAAATTGATTTTGATTCTTTTCTCACTGGTCATTTCCCTGCAATCCTATTCACAGGAAAAGGCTAGTGTAACCGCCGCCGATCTGATGAAGATTGTCACCGTGAATCAGCTTCAAATTTCACCTGACCGTACCAAAGCCGTTGGCATTGTCAATCGCAAAGCAGTTAAAAATGAAAATGAATTTTACTATACACGCCACCTGTTTCTTTTTGATTTAAGCAATCCAAACAATCACCGTCAATTAACTTTTGGAGACCGTAATGACGGCTCTCCGCAGTGGTCACCAGATGGAAAGAACATTGCATTCATACGTATCGAGAACGATAAAAGTCAAATTTGGATTCTTCCTCTTGAAGGCGGAGAAGCCTATGTCCTCACACGTTTCGAGTTTGGTGCTGGCCGGCCACGCTGGTCACCCGATGGTACCAGGGTTTTGTTTCAATCCTCCTTGCCACGACATGCAATAACAGGCGAACTGCCGTGGAGTTATGAACGTCCGGGTCGCATTATCGGAGATGAGCCGAATTTCAAAGCAATGAAGCCTGATGAAAAAAAGAAGATTTTAGCTAAGCCGGATGGTAACATTGAGGAGGTACGTGCCTGGCTGGCACGAAATGCGAGTGAATCAAATCCACGAGTGATTACTAGACAAAATTTTCAAGGTGAACTTAACCTGCAGCCAGATGAATCCTTTACTCATCTGTATGTTCAAAAATTTTCTCCTACTGAAAAACCTACAGCACTTACTGCTGGGTTTCAGGATTTTTCTGGGGCCGAATGGTCGCCGGATGGAAAAAAAATAATTGCCGCTTCCAAAAGGTTCACAGATCATCCAGATAAAGTTGAAGACAGAGACTTATGGATCATCGACGTGGAGGAAAAGAGTGCTAAGGAATGGCTCTCTTGGGATGGTTATGATTTGGGTAGTCCACAGTATGCGCCTGATGGTTCCAAAATCGCTTTCAGAGCGAGACCTAATAAAAATCGCCATGCGCCTCCTTCACATTTAGCCGTAGCAGGATCGGATGGATCAAAGCCAATGGTATTAACAACAACGTTCGATCGGGATGTTAACAATACCATCTGGTCAGCAGATGGTAAATCCATTTACTTTACAGCTGAAACGGAGGGATTCATTCCTGTTTTCAAAATCAACAGCACAGGTGGAAAACCAGAATTAATCCTGGGGGCTGAAGCAGGAATCAATGAATTTGATTTGAGCGGCGAGAAGTTAATTTATGCACAAACGATAACTCAAAATCCATGGGAAGTTGGTGTGTACTCATTAAAAGAAAAATCCAATAGAATTCTGACGGAATTCAATTCGCCCTGGGTGAGCACCAAAAAATTAAGTATCCCCACCGAATACCGCCTGAAGCGTCCCGACGGAACCATCATTCAATATTGGGTAATGCCTCCCGCTGATGGGGTCGTTGACGGAAAAAAGTATCCAGTGATTTTAAATATCCATGGCGGACCATCCGCCATGTGGGGACCCGGTATTTTTTCCATGTGGCACGAATTTCAAACGGAAGCAGCCTGGGGTTATGGAATTGTCTACTGCAATCCACGAGGTAGTGGCGGCTATGGCGACAAATTCAAGAAAGGTAATTTTCAGGATTGGGGTACCGGTCCGGCAGGTGATATTCTTGGTTCGTTGGACGACGCTCTGGCCAAAAATAATTGGATGGACAAAGACCAGTTGTTTGTAGAAGGTGGAAGTTACGCCGGTTATATGGTGAGTTGGATCATCGGACACGATCAGCGTTTCAAAGCGGCCAATGCACAGCGTGGCGTTTACGACCTGGATACGTTTTTAGGAGAAGGTAACGCGTGGCGCCTGGTGCCCACCCATTTCGGTGGTTATCCCTGGACGCCGGGTGTGAATGAAATCCTGGAAAAAAATTCACCCATCAATTATGTCCAGAATATCAATACGCCATTATTAATTATTCATGGCGATCAGGATTTGAGAACTGGTGTAATTCAATCGGAGATGCTGTATAAAAGCCTGAAAATTTTAAACAAACCGGTTGAATACATCAGGTATCCTAAAGAAGGTCATGAATTAACCCGTAGCGGTAACCCGGGAAGAATGATGGACCATCTGCTCAGGATCATTGAATTTTTTGAGCGATACGCTAAGCATCCTTAAAACCCCTGGGATTTAGTTACCCCAACTCGATAGTCCCCAATTCTATTCTATGGGGATTTGTAGGATAATTCAGAATTTAGCAGCTCAATAAACTGCTAACTATGGATTTCCGGATTGAAAAAGATACCATGGGCGAGGTCAAGGTGCCTGCCGACAAGTATTGGGGTGCTCAAACAGAACGTTCACGCAATAACTTTAAGATAGGTCCAGAGGCCAGTATGCCAAAGGAAATTATTCACGCTTTCGCCTACCTGAAAAAGGCTGCCGCTCAGGCCAATCATGAACTCGGAGTACTGCCTGCCGAGAAATGCAAAATGATTGAGGCCGTGTGCGAAGAAATCCTGGAACATAAGCTCGACGATCAATTCCCGTTGGTGATCTGGCAAACAGGCTCAGGTACTCAAAGTAACATGAATGTGAATGAGGTCATTGCCTACCGTGCACATGTAAAAAGTGGAGGAAAATTAACCGATGAAAAAAAGGTGCTGCATCCTAATGACGATGTCAACAAATCGCAGTCATCCAACGATACGTTTCCAACGGCCATGCACATCGCCGCTTACAAAATGATCATGGAAGTAACCATTCCAGGCATGAACAGGCTGCGTGATACACTTGCTGAAAAAGCGAAAGCATATGCCCAGATTGTGAAAACCGGTCGAACGCATTTTATGGATGCAACACCGCTGACACTAGGACAGGAATTTTCTGGTTACGTACAGCAGATTGATAACAGCATACGTGCCCTTCACAATGCCTTGGGAGTTGTTCGTGAATTAGCGCTCGGTGGAACAGCAGTTGGCACCGGCTTAAATGCTCCCAAGGGCTACGATGTCTTGGTTGCAACAAAAATTGCTGCTCTTACAGGGCATCCATTTGTTACAGCACCAAACAAATTTGAAGCGTTGGCTGCTCATGATGCTATGGTGGAACTTTCTGGTGCGTTAAAGCGCGCGGCCGTAGCCCTAATGAAAATTGCCAACGACATCCGAATGCTCAGCTCCGGACCGCGCAGCGGTATAGGTGAAATTATCATTCCCGATAATGAGCCCGGCTCCTCGATCATGCCCGGAAAAGTAAATCCAACCCAACCAGAAGCACTCACGATGGTATGCGCCCAGGTTATGGGCAATGATGTAGCCGTGAGCATTGGAGGAGCCACTGGACATTTTGAACTCAACGTCTTTAAACCGGTGATCGCAGCCAATGTACTGCAGTCGGCTCGACTTATCGGCGACGCGTGTGTATCCTTTACCGACAAATGCGCATCGGGGATTGAACCCAATCACGATATCATCAAGCGTCACATGGAGAACTCACTCATGCTTGTTACGTCACTCAATCCGCATATCGGTTATGAGAATGCAGCTAAAATTGCCAAGAAGGCTCACAAGGAAAATAAAACACTCAGAGAAGCAGCTGTTGAACTGGGATTGGTAACTCCAGAGCAGTTTGATCAGTGGGTGCGACCAGAGAAAATGGTTTAATTTCTGCCTTTTGCTATCTTTATAGACTAATCCCCTGACAATCATGACTATCCGGGTAACGATTCTGCTTTTTGCGATGCTGATTCAGCAAGCAGCAATGGCGCAATTGTCTAAAGAAGAGATGAAGCAATGGAAGCGTCAAGCAAAGAGCTACGTTAAAGATCCTGAAAGTCTCAAAAAACTTGGCGAAGCAAAGGCCACTAGTGATTCAGAGGTTAGGCAACTAAAATCCGACAATAAATTATTAACTGAAGATCTTTCTAAAAAAGATGAGCAGATCAGCGAGTTGGAAGAGTTGATCTCCAGAGTACGGGTCGATGCAGCTGTAACGAAAGCGGAGCTTGAAAAATTAAAAGCCGGCATGGGGCAAGGCCAGGCAATCACTGCAAAAGGAGCAGCAGATAAAAAATCTGTAGGCTCCAAAAATGTGGATTGGGCCACGGGAGTTGTTTTTAAAGTTCAGATTGGCGCTTTCCGAAACAAAGACTTATCCAAGTATTTCGATAATAACCCTAATTTCGGAGGAGAGGCAGGCAAAGAACCAACAGATCCCCAACGGATCAATCTTGGATTGTTCAGAGATTATTGGGAAGCCGATGCATTCAAAAAATATTTACGCGAAATGGGTGTTAAAGATGCCTGGATCGTTCCCTACCGCGACGGAATTCGTGTAGAAATCAGGGACGTTCTTGGTATTGTAGTGGGTGAAGAAACCCCAAAACAAGACTGATAAAATCAGTTCAGCTTTTCTTTAACGATAGAAAAAAGAAAAAGCATTTCCCTTCCGATCAAATCGGCTGTTTCCAGATAAATTTTTTGTTCGTCCGGCGTGCCGTCTGATCTTCCCGGATCAACAAAGGGAAGGGAAAACCTGGCTGCGGCACCAACTACAATTGGACAGTTTGCATCCGCATGATTGCACGTCATCACAGCTATGAATGTCTCCAATGTGGCCTGTGGATATGTCTTAGAGTACATCTCCAATCCTTCTTCATGGTCTAATGAAAGGATATAACCAGGATTATGCGATTTAACTTTCATGATGATGTGAAAGCCCTGCTCCGTCAAGGCACGTACAGCTCGGCTGTTGAAAGCCGTTACTTCCGTACCCCCGGATACGCATACAACACCCTTAATACCAAACCAACGGGAGGCTGCATAAGCCCAGGCTTGCGAAAATTGACTTCTGCGCGAATTATGGGTACAAATGAAATTCAGAACCACCGCACCCTTTTTCAAGTGGGTAAGAACCAGCTCGGCCAGGGCGTTCAGACTTTCACGGCGCTCCGAGGGAATTTCGGATTGGGTGCCGATCAGGCGTTGTATGGTATGTTGGAGACTTTCGTTCATACTAGCTCAGTTAGTTTTATTGAAATACTATCTTTAAGCTTCTCAAAGTTCAGGAAATTCACACAAATGAACCTGATCAAAAGTTTATTGAATTGTTACGAATGAAAGTAAAATTGGTCGCCTACGGTATCGCACGTGAAATTGTGAAAACCAAAACATTAGAGTTTGAGTTTTCCGGAAACACCATTGGAGATTTGAAAGAATCCCTGATTCTTGGGTTTCCGGCTTTTTCGAAATTACGATCGCTATCTTTCGCTGTTCAGGAAAATTATCAACCCGATCAGTTTATTCTACAGGAAAATGAAGAGGTCGTAATTATACCTCCGGTTAGTGGCGGTTGATTAAAGAGTGAGGTTTGCTTTTGAGTCTTTCTTGCGAACGTTTGTTATCAACCCAATCAAATTATTTTTTTGTTATATGAATCGCGGCGTCAATATTTGCGCGGTTAAAAATCCGATATGATCATAATGAAGTTTGGCGGCACTTCGGTGGGTAAACCGGAGCGCATGAAAAAAATTGCAAACCTGCTTCTGGATACACCGGGGAAAAAAATTGTAGTGCTCTCTGCATTAAGTGGAACCACCAATGCCCTGGTTAGAATTGGCGATGCACTCGTGGCCGGTAAACCTGAAACAGCCGAAACCGAAATTGCAGCACTGGAAAGTCATTATTATCAATTTTCGGATGAACTCTTCACTTCCGAAGGATATCAAGCTATCGGTCGCGAAATTGTGAGTAGGTACTTCAGCTTGTTTCGACTTTTAGCGGCTGGAGACCCTACAAGCTATCAAGCCGATGACCGTACGTACCGTGAGTTACTCGCGCAAGGCGAACTCATTTCAACTGAATTCTTCTATCATCACCTCCAGGAAAGAAAAGTAAGTTCAAGACTTTTACCTGCGCTTCACTTCATGTCTATTGACGAAAACCAGGAACCGGAATTAGAAAAAATCAGTGCCCGATTGAAGCCACTTTTGGAATCAATGCAACACCTCGACATCCTGGTTACCCAAGGTTACATCTGCCGGAATCACCGCAATGAAATTGATAACCTGAAACGCGGTGGAAGTGACTACACAGCCTCCCTGATTGGTGCCGCTATTCGCGCAGAGGAAATCCAGATATGGACCGACATCGACGGCATGCACAACAACGATCCTCGAATCGTTAAAAAGACCATTCCGATTGCTGAGCTCACATTCGATGAAGCGTCTGAGTTGGCCTATTTTGGCGCCAAGATTCTTCATCCTTCCACCATTGTGCCGGCACAGAAATACAGCATCCCGGTACGTCTGAAAAATACGATGGATGAAAAGGCCTTCGGTACACTGATCAGCGATAAAGGATCGCGTGGAGAAATTCGCGCCATTGCCGCCAAAGACGGAATTACTGCTGTGCGCATAAAATCATCACGAATGCTATTGGCTTATGGATTTCTACGCAAAGTATTTGATGTCTTTGAAAAATACCGGACACCGATCGATATGATCACAACTTCGGAGATTGCCGTTTCCGTTACCATTGACGACGCTAAAAATCTTCCTCAAATTATAAGTGAACTGGAAAAACTTGGAGTCATTGAATTTGAAAGTGATATGTCCATCGTTTGCATTGTTGGAAATATGCTGGCAGAAAAACAAGGCGTGCTTCATCAGGTTTTCAGCGCATTGGAAAATATCCCCATTCAGATGGTTTCCTATGGAGGAAGTCCAAATAATATTTCATTATTGGTAAAAACCACACAAAAGAACCAAACCCTTGAAAAACTAAATGAGGGTCTTTTCAACTTGAAATAAGCCTTTTACAGCACCGAAATAGTGGATAAAGCTCCTCAATTATTGCACGGTCAGGTTTTTTTTAATTGTTTCCGTTGGTATAATTGTAGAGAGTGCATTAACTATTTCTGGAGAAATTTGATCTGATTCATTAATTCCTTTTTTCCAATGGAGCCATACGTTATTGTTGTTTTTGTTGTCGGTTACCTGGCCATTGCGCTGGAGCATCCCATTCGTGTTAACAAAACTGCATCCGCCTTATTGGCTGGAGTTTTTTGTTGGACACTTTTTGCATTGTCCGGTCATGAAGGTGTTGGCGAAGAACTCTCTCACCATCTAAGCAAAATTGCAGAGATTTTATTCTTTCTAATGGGTGCTATGACCATCGTTGAACTTGTAGATGCCTATCAGGGTTTTAGAATCATTACCGACAGAATTCGCACAAAAAATCCGGTCAAATTACTTTGGCTCATTTGCTGGGTGACCTTTTTCCTTTCTTCGATTTTAGATAACCTGACTACCTCCATTGTTATGGTCTCCCTTATTCGGAAACTGATTCCGAATAAGGATATGCGCATGTTCTTTGCAGGAATGATCGTTATCGCAGCCAATGCAGGCGGTGCCTGGACACCCATTGGTGATGTT
>Ga0068872_10000562_pt1 | contig 31469 bp, 32 predicted proteins | sample NOAtaG_7_FD_66441 | JGI IMG/M metagenome (GOLD analysis project Ga0068872, IMG submission 66441) | Freshwater lake microbial communities from Lake Erie, under a cyanobacterial bloom - NOAA_Erie_Diel1S_2200h metaG | ecosystem: Environmental > Aquatic > Freshwater > Lake | place: USA: Ohio, Lake...
ACATACATCTAATAAAATAAAAGATGAATCGGGGACACCCAAAACAAACATAAAATCTTTGTTTTTATAGAAATTTAAAGGATTAGATTGCCAACACCTCTTTTTTGCGAAAGTCAGGATCATCCGGGTCTGGGACGGTCGTCAAGATCCTGAAAGAATCGTTTTCTGAGGCAAATTTTCGGGTATTTCCCGCCCTCCAGCCAACCGGATTTTTTACTTTGCACTTTCTTTTCTCCATGAACGCCATTCGCGAAACACATTTCTCCTTCCCGGGTCAAACCGGCTTCTATCGCGGCAAGGTGCGCGATGTCTATTTCTTTGGCGACCGTATGGCCATGGTGGCCACCGATCGCATTTCGGCCTTCGATGTGATTCTACCGCGCGCCATACCCGACAAGGGCCGGGTACTCAATCAGATAGCCGCCCTCAACCTCCGAGCTACTGCGGGCCTAGTGCCCAACTGGGTTACGGCCTCCCCCGATCCGAACGTCACCATTGGCTTTCGGTGCGAGACGTACCCGGTGGAAATGGTTATTCGCGGCTACCTGGCCGGCCATGCCTGGCGCGAGTACAAAGCCGGCAAGCGTGTGCTTTGCGGGGTTGCGCTGCCCGAGGGTTTAAAGGAAAATGACCCCCTGCCCCAACCCATCATAACGCCTACCACCAAAGCGCACGTAGGTCATGATGAAGATATCTCGCGAGAAGAAATCCTGAAACGAAAATTGGTACCGGAAGCTGAGTATACCGTATTGGAAACGTATGCGCGGACCTTGTTTGCCAAGGGAACCGAACTGGCACGGCAACGCGGCCTCATTCTGGTAGACACCAAATACGAGTTTGGACGCCACAACGGCACGATTTATCTGATCGATGAGGTGCACACACCTGACTCCTCCCGGTACTTTTATGCTGATGGGTATGACGAGCGGCAGCGGAAAGGCGAACCTCAAAAGCAGTTATCCAAAGAATTTGTCCGGCAATGGCTGATTGAAAACGGATTTCAGGGTAAAGAAGGCCAGCAGGTACCCGAAATGACCGATGCCATCGTGCATTCCATCAGCGACCGTTACCGCGAGTTGTACACGCAACTGACGGGCGAAACCCTGCCGCCTGTAAATTATGATGCCTTGCTGGAACGAATTGAGCAGGCCATCGTTAAATCCCTAAAATGAAGTAATTTTAACCCTTCAATATCGTCCGATGAAATACACGATCGACAAGCAAGAGAAATACGCCCTGTTAAGCCTGCACGAGGAAAAACTCGACTCCAGCATTGCGCCCAACTTAAAATCCGAAATGGTGACCCTTCATGCCGAAGGCGCCCGCAACCTGATCCTGGATTTGGGCGAAGTCAAGTATACCGATTCATCCGGACTGAGCGCCCTGCTGGTTGGAAACCGGATTCTGCAGGAGGACGGAGGAATTTTCGTACTTACCCGCCTGTCGGAGCACACGTTAAAGCTCATCAAAATTTCCCAGCTCGATAGCGTCCTGAATATTTTACCCTCGATCGAAGAGGCCATCGATGCGGTGTTCATGCACGAAATTGAGAAGGACATGAAGGATGGCGAGTAAGACTCGAGCGCCAAAGACTTCCTTTGTGGGGAAGCACCCATCATAAACGCGGATTCGGTACCAGGCTCCAACGGAATGTTCAAAATCACAATTCTCGGATCCAGCGGTGCTCTGCCGGCCTTCGGCCGGTTCCCTACCTGCCAGTTCATTTCGATTCAAAATCGCTTTTTCCTCATCGATTGTGGCGAGGGAGCCCAAATGCAATTGATGGCGCAGGGCCTGCCCTACCACAAGATTGATCATGTTTTCATCAGTCACCTGCACGGAGATCACTATCTGGGCCTGATGGGATTGATTTTTTCCATGCACCTGCAACGCAGAACGGCTGACCTGCATTTGTATAGCCTGCCCGGCTTGGACGAGATCATTACACTTCAACTCAAGCACTCCAAATCCGCGTTGAACTTCAACCTGATCTTTCACGCGTTGCCGCAGGGGACACGTGCGCTGATCTACGAGGATGATGCCGTTACCGTGGAAACCCTACCCCTTCTTCACAAACTTCCCTGTAATGGCTTTTTAATCCGCGAAAAGCAGAAGCCGCTGCGTATTGACAAAGCCAAATTGCAGGAAGGCATGTTGCTGCAACACATTGCCCAGCTTAAACAAGGGTTGAACGTGCACGATGACAGCGGCCAAATGATCTATCACCATGCCGACTTCACCCTGCCACCAAGGCCTTCGTTCTCATACGCCTACTGCTCGGACACGGTCTACTTTCCCGCGTTGACCGAGCACGTTCGAGGCGTTAGCCTGCTTTACCATGAAGCCACCTTTATGGAAGATGAGCGCGACAAGGCAGCCGAAACACGACACAGCACCGCCCGCGAGGCCGCCAGCATCGCGGCTGAAGCTAACGTGGAGAAACTCATCATCGGGCACTTTTCGGCCCGCTACCGCGACTTGTCCGGGCTATTGGCTGAGGCCTGCCGTGTATTCCCCAACACCGAGTTGGCCATTGAGGGCACAACCTTTACCTTGGAGGAATGACAGCATCCCTCGATCAAAAAAAGCAGCGATTGTTTTTAGTGCTGGCGGGCATCTTCCTCACCAATGCGCTGGTGGCCGAGATGATTGGGGTCAAAATCTTCTCCGGAGAACAAACCCTGGGCTGGCGACCGGCTCACCTGCCCATACTCGGCTTCTCGATGGACTTCAATTTGACAGCCGGAGCCATCATCTGGCCGGTGGTTTTCATCACTTCCGATCTGATTAACGAATACTTCGGCAAGCCGGGCGTCAAACGCATCAGCTACCTGACGGCCGGCCTGATCGCGTACGCCTTTGTGGTCATCTTTCTAACTATGGAACTCCCACCCGCGCAATGGTGGCTTGATGCCAACAACCGCGATGGCGAGGGGAACTTTTTCGACATGAACTTTGCCTTTAATAAGATATTCGGACAAGGGCAACGCATTATCATCGGTTCGCTGAGCGCCTTCTTGTTGGGTCAGTTGATTGACGTGTTCGTCTTTCAGCGCTTGCGAAAAATAACCGGCCCGCGCATGCTCTGGTTGCGCGCCACCGGGTCAACTCTGGTGTCGCAATTCATCGACAGTTTTGTGGTCTTGTTTATCGCCTTTGCCGGCACGTTTTCCTGGCCGCAGCTCATGGCCATTGGCGTTACCAACTACATCTACAAATTCGCAGTGGCGATCGCGCTAACACCCGTCATTTATCTGGGCCATTACCTCATTGATCGTTATCTGGGTAAAACCAATGCCGAAAAAATATCCGAGGATGCCGCCCGGCAAAGCCAGTCATTTTTGTGACCGTGCGTAGTTGTCCAGCACAATGGCTGTGGCAATTGCCGCATTGAGCGACTCCGCCTTTCCTACCCGCGGAATCGTAATGGGTTGCTGAACCCTGGTTTTGACTTCGTCCGAAATGCCATGAGCCTCATTGCCCATGACGAGGATTGCCGGTGATATCCAGTTGACTTCATGTACGTTGGTGCCGGTGAGGAACGTTCCGTAAACGGTGGCATCATGTTGACGAAGATAGTCAGGTAATGCCGTGTAGTACACCTGCACGCGCGTAAACGATCCCATGGTTGCTGTGATCACCTTCGGGTTGTAGACATCTGCGGTGTTTTCAGAAGCTACAATCGTACGCACGCCATACCAATCGGCTGTGCGGATAATCGTGCCGAGATTTCCCGGATCACGAATATCATCAAGCGCCAGCACGAGTGGCGCCTGGCGGGTGGGTGGCGAATTGGGTTTCATGCGCACCACCGCGAGTCCGGTCGTGTTGGTTTGAAAACTCCCCAGGCTGGCCAGGGTTGCTTCGTTCACGTCATACCGTTCGCGCGGGGCGCTGGGGTAGCGGTCCATTTCCGCCAAAAAGGCGGGCCTGCCCACCAGCATGATCACTTCAAAATCGGACTGCAGAACCTCGGCTACGCTTTTGCTTCCCTCCACCAGAAAGCATTGCTCGGCTTGGCGGTATTTCTTTATTTGCAATGATTTGACAAAGGAAGACTTCGGTTTGGAGAGCATGGCAAGGCGCTGGCTGAGTTTTACGGTTCTATCCGTGATGTTGAGCGGGTGTTTGGGAACGCAATACCTCCAAGAAAATCAAAAGTTGCTGTATAAACAAAAAACCTCCGGTACCCGAAGTACCGGTCTCTCAGAGTGGAGCAACCTGTATGTGCAGAAAACAAACCGAAAGTTTCTGGGATTACCCGCGCATTTGCTCGTTACCATGTACTACACCGGGCAAAAGAAATATGATCAACAAAAGTTCATCGATAAAAAAGCGCAGGTAGAGAAGAAGTTTGACGCACGAATTGCCCGCACCACCGACCAGCGAAAAATCGGCAACATTCAGTACCACAAACAGCAGAAACTAGAGGAGCTGAACAACAAAATCGAGAATGGGAACAACTTCATGCAATGGGGCGAACCGCTTACCGTGTTTGATTCAGCTCAGACCGAACAGACGGCCCAACGCATTACTGATTACCTGGTCGCCCACGGCTTTTTTCTGGGCAAGGCCACTCCGGAAGTAACCCAGGAAGGCAAACTGGTGAACGTGAACTACCGGGTTACACCGGGTCCGGCTTATCTGTACGACACGATCTTGTATCAGATTGCCGACACTGCGGTAGCAAAAATTATTTTTGAAAACCGGGGTAAGAGTCTGATTAAGGCAGGCGACCGCTACCAACAGGATTTACTCAGCAAAGAACGCGACCGCATTGATCTATTATTGAAAAACCGCGGCTACTACGACTTCTCGCGCGAGTACATCGATTTTGAAGTGGACACCAGTTACCGCCCCCGTCAGATTGCGGCCTTGATGAACGTGCGCAATCCACCACGCAAAACCGAGCACCGCGTCTTCCGAATAGACTCCATCAGTTTCACTACGGATGCCTCGCTGAATACCCGGCAAGCGGTTGCCGGGCAGCGAACCTCCAAAGTCTTCCGGAACATCACGTTTAACTATTACCGCGATGAGTTCAGCCGAAAAATTCTGTCGCAACGCGTATCCTTGGAGAAAGACTCCTTGTTCAGCCGGGAAAAAACGTTCTTTACCCAACGGCAACTCGCCAACCTGGATATTTTCAAGTTTGTCAACATCAGCTACGATTCCGGCCAGCATAAGTTCACAGCCAATATTTTTACCAGCCCGCTCGACCGCTATTCGTGGTCAAATGAGTTCGGGGTAACCGTTACGCAAGGCTTCCCCGGCCCTTATGTAACCACCAGTTTAAAAAAGCGAAACCTCTTTGGCGGGCTGGAAATTTTCGAAATCAACGGGCGGTTTGGATTTGAAGGTGTGGCCGCTGCCACGCAGTTGGGCAGTTTCTACCGCAGCGTGGAAGCCGGTGCCAATGTCTCCCTTACCTTTCCGCAAATCCTCTTTCCGTTTAGCCGCGATGCCCAATACCGTATTGCCAAGTATAGTCCGCGAACGCGACTGTTGGCCGGTATAACGTACACCGACCGCCCGGAATACAGGCGCGAGATTACGTCCATTGCGGGCACCTTCTTTTGGGAGAATCACCGCTCGTCTCAGTATCAGTTTACCATCACAAGTCTCAACATCATTCAATCCAAGCAAGACAGCGCCTTCAATGCCCTTCTGGTCGATCTTCAGTCGCAAGGCAACAACCTGATTAACTCTTTCAAGCCCTCGTTTGTGACCAGTATGATTTTTTCATTCACGTACAACCCCAATAACTATGGGAACTCCAGTCGCAGTTCATTCTTCCTGCGCACCCAGATTGAAAGCGGAGGAACGTTGTTAAATTTGTATGAGCCGGCCATCCTGGAACAAAACGGATTAGAGACGTACAAGTATATCCGCCTCAGCGCGGATTTGCGCAGGCTTAAGATTCTAAACAAAAACACGGTGCTGGCCAGCCGCCTTAACGCTGGTCTTGCGTACTCCTACGGTAAGAATACGGCCTTACCGTATGAAAAGTACTTCTTCGTTGGCGGCAGCAATAGTGTGAGGGCCTGGCGACCGCGCAGGTTGGGTGTGGGCTCGCGCCCACCCCCATTGACCACAGACCCATCGGCTGATGGACTTTTTGACTACCGATTCGAACAGCCCGGTGATATCTTACTTGAGGCCAGTGTTGAACTCCGGAAAAAACTATTTGGCTTTGTCCATGGTGCATTTTTTGTCGATGTCGGCAACGTGTGGACGGTTCGCGAACAGAATTACGTGCCTACCGAAAACGCAGCCTCTTGGACAGGCACGACCAAGTTTAAACTTTCTGACTTTGTGAACCAGTTGGGTGTGGGTACCGGGCTTGGCGTTCGCTTTGACTTTTCCTTCCTCGTTTTCCGTTTTGACGTGGGCGTAAAAGTATACGACCCGGCTCGGGAGCAAGGGGACCGCTTTGTGCTGAACAGAGCCAAGGCTTTTGGAGACTTCACAGACCGTGAGCCTATGATTTTCAATATTGGCGTTGGTTATCCGTTCTAAGCGATGAGAATTAGTTCAAGCCGCTCCATATTTCTTTTTGCCTTGCTGGTGTGGTCTACCCACGGCCCGGCTCAAGGCTACTATTTCGGTCTTCGCGCTGGGGTTCCCGTAACGACATACTCACCCTCATCAACCGCTTGGCAGGCTGGACTTGAACTCAAGGGCTCCCTGACGTACGACATTAACAAATCACTTTGGGCTGCTGTAGAGCTGGGCTATTCGGTAAACAGTCGCGCAGCCACCGTGGATTCGCTTTTGTCAACTCAAATGAGGAATGGCTTCCTCGAAACATCCTGGCTGCTGGGGCGCTCATTTACCATTCAAAAGCACAAAGATCATGTCCTCTCGTGGTACTTAGCTGCAGGGCCTCGCCTCGGGCTTTGGGTTTCCGGACACGGCCGATGGTCGGGTCTACAAACGTTGGCCGAAGGTAAGGTGATGTTTTCCGAAATTGATCGTTCGAAAAGCGAACCCGACATCATCTACATTTCAGAGCCCAACCGTTGGCAAATAGGTGCGGATGCAGCAGTTGGTGTCATTGCCCCCTGGCGGCCACTGCGTTTTTTTCAGTTTGAAATCCGATATACGCACGGATTTTCTTCTCTGGGGGAAATGGCCGAAATGCAAATCACGCAGACTTCCGACCCGCTGGATACGCGGCCCCGAACAATTACGCTCTCGGTCGCCTATCGGTTAACCCATCATATTAAGTTGGCAAAAAAGGGCAACAGCACGAAAGGCGACAGAAAAGACAAGAAACCCCGAAAGAACTTCGATTCGATGATTCGTTAAAACGCGATTAACTCGGCCAGTTTTGCACGCACTTTGTCGGCACTGGGCAACATCATCTTTTCCAGTTCAACATTGAGCGGCACAGCCGGCAAGTTGGCCGCTCCCACGGTCATCACGGGTGCATCCAGGGCAGCAAAACACCGCTCACTGATCCGGCCGGCCAGCGATTCGGCAAATGAATTCATCAGCGGCTCTTCCGTGACAACCAGCACACGGCCGTGTTCGCGGGCCAGGCTCAGCATGGTCTCTTCGTCCAGCGGGTTGAGCGACCGTAAATCAAATATCGATACCTGATCCGGCCACAACTCCGTTGCACCTTTTGACCAATAGACACCCATACCGTAGGTAACAATCAACGCGGCACCACCTTCTTTGAGCCAACCTTCACTGGCGCGCTGAACCATACGGCCCATGCCCAACGGAATGATGTAGTCCTCATCCGGTTCGAGCGTCTTGGCATCTGCGGTGCCGGCCACCTTGCTCCAGTACAAACCCTTGTGTTCCAACACGACCACCGGATTGGGATCATAGAACGCAGCTTTCATCAGTCCTTTCATGTCAGCCGCATTGCTGGGATACACGACTTTGATGCCGCGGATGGTGAGTAGCGCAGACTCTACGCTGCCAGAGTGATAGGGTCCGCCTCCGCCATAAGCACCAATCGGCACGCGGATAACAGCCGGGACTGGAAACTGGCCTTTGGACAGGTAGCAACTTTTAGACAACTCCTCAACCAATTGATTGATGCCCGGCCAGATGTAATCCGCAAACTGAATTTCAACGATGGGTCGCGCGCCCACGGCCGTCATGCCAGCCGTAGAGCCGATGATATACGCTTCCTGGATGGGCGTATTAAAAACACGGTTGTCGCCATACTTCTGCGCCAGTGTTGCCGCCTCGCGAAAAACACCACCCAACCGACCTCCAACATCCTGGCCGTAGAATAAGGCTTCGGGATGCTTCTTCAGAATTTCATCCACCGCATGCAGCGCGGCATCCACCATCACCACCTTTTCGCCTGCAGCGGGTTCACGAGTGCCTTGCTCCTCCGTAACCGGTGTTGGGGCAAACTCGTGCGTATCAAATTCATCCGGCACGGGGTTATCGGCTTTCAAAGCCCGATCGAAATCCTGCCGTACCCGGGCTGTGGTGCGCGTATTGATTTCGTCCAGCAACTCCTTTGCTTCCCCGATGCTTTTCAAATACCGCTCAAACTTTCGGAAGGGGTCGTTTCGCTCATGCTGTTTAAGATTTTCACCGCGGTACCATTCCTTGCGAACACCTGAGGTGTGATGACCGAGCAAGGGACACCGCGCGTGCACCAGCATGGGCGCCCGATTCTGGCGCACGTAGTCAAATGCTTTTTTCAACGCTCCAAAACTTTCCACAAAGTCAGCTCCATCCACCCGCAGGCGTTCCATCCCTTTGAATCCGGCCGCATATTCATACGCATCCATCGCCCGCATCTCGGCTCCGGTGGCGGATATTCCCCAATCGTTATCTTGAACAAGGTAGACGATGGGCAGCTTTTTGAGTACCGCCATCTGAAACGCTTCGGCTACTTCACCCTCCGTGACCGAACCATCGCCCAACGAACACAGGACAATCGCGGGTGTGCCGCCTGCTAACCCCTGAGACTCCAGGTAGGCCAGCCCGTGGGCCATGCCCGTAGCCGGAATGGCTTGCATACCGGTGGCCGAACTCTGATGCGGAATCACTGGAAAGCCATCGCGCCTGAGTGAAGGATGGCCATAGTAGGTGCGGCCGCCCGAAAAGGGATCCTCGCGCTTGGCCATCAATTGCAGCATGAGTTCATACGGCTCTAACCCCAGGCCTAGCAAGATCGACTCATCGCGGTAATAAAGGGCGGCATAATCGCGTGGCGTTAATAGAAGACCGGCCGCGATTTGAATCGCCTCATGCCCGCGTGACGTACTATGCACGTACTTGCTGGCAATCTCACGCTTTTCATCATAGAGGTTGGCCATCGCCCGGGCCATGCACATGAGTTCATAGGCCTTCAGCAGGGTATCCCGGCTAATCTCAGTATTTCGCCTTCTCGTCCGTGATGCTTCCGCCACTGCCATACAAATTGTTGAGGAGCAAAGGTAGGCATTGCGCCCTAATGAGTGTTAGCTGTGGAGCAACAAAAAGGCCCATTGCAAAAATGGGCCTTTGAGCATATGTTAACGTGCTGTTTACCTCTTGAGCAAATCCCGGATCTCCGTCAGCAATTTGATATCCGCGGGAGGTTCAGCGGGGGCTGCTGGCGCGACCTCCTCTTTTTTCTTCGCTGCGTTCACACCTTTCACAATCAGAAACAACACAAACGCAATGATGATGAAGTTGATGGTAGCTGCGATGAACTTGCCGTATTTAACAGCACCTAATGCCGTCAGGTCTTCCAATCGGCTTAGCTGAGCAGCATCCAGAGCCGGCTTGAGCAACAAAGGGGTAATCAAGTCATTGATCAGTGAGTTGACAATAGCGCCAAAGGCACCGCCAATGATAACACCTATGGCGAGGTCAATTACGTTGCCCCGCATCGCAAAAGCTTTAAATTCTTTTAACATGGTAAATGGTTTAGGTTAGGAAAGATGAAAAGTAAAGGCTGTCCCTCACTTTTACAAGTAGCCGCTATGCCCTTTTTGAAGGGAGGCATCCAATACTTCGGCCGGTTTAAAATACGACCTTCAGCTGGTTGCGCAAGCCTTTGAAGGCATATAGCTCAAGGCCGGTACTGCCAATGAACATTTTGGCCGATATCTTGACGGGTATCTTGTTCTGATCGGCCGAGATCCAGCAGGTCACGGAGTTTTTTCCATCAAACAACTGATTGTCGGGTACCTCAGGCACAAGCTTGTAGCAGGGAATTTTGCCGATTTCGGTCTTGATCGTTTCAGTGCCGTGAAACGTGACCTGCAGATCATAAGCCTTATCCTCGTGAAAGCCCGATATGGTAAACATCTCCCCCTTCTTCATTTTGGCAAAGTCAATAACCCGCAGATACACGAAACCGCCAACCAGGTCGCGTACATGGTTCGGCACATCAAATACTTTACCCTCTCCGTATTCGCCTTTGGTTTCGTCCAACACTTTTACTTCCGCTTTTTGCGTTACATGATCAAAAGTCACCATCTCATCTTTCCGGTACTTTCCCTCGCGTAGTTTACGGTAGGATATATGGGGAATCAAGGCTGCCGTATCGATATAAGCACCCCAGTTATCATTCACCTTGGTAATCCATGACACCATGCCACTCGTCTCTCCAAACGCATCGATTTTATAGCACGAGTTACCTTTTACATGGTGGATTTTGGGATCCACCTGGGTAGAGGCCTTACCCACATTAAAAAAACCGAAGAAGACTTTGTAGTGCAGCAACTCGCCACTTGTAAAACTCCGGTTTTTTAGCTGAGGTTGTTGGCCAGGCATCACCGAAAACGCGGCAATGCCCAAAGCCAGGCTGATGATTAAAATCCCTCGGAACACCATACAAAAATAGGATTCTGAGGTATTCAGGACAAAGTTTGTGGTATCCTAAACTGACACACTGTTATCCCGAAGGGCGTTATTGAGGGACGTTTTTTTGTCCGTACTCTCCTTGCGCTGGCCGATGATTAACGCACAGGGCACATGAAAGGTGCCGGCCGGAAATGTCTTGGGGTAACTTCCCGGGATGACCACGGAGCGCTCGGGTACGTAACCCTTGTATTCCACCGGATCAGGCCCGGTGACGTCAATGACCTTTGAACTGGCCGTGAGCACCACGTTGGCACCCAGAACGGCCTCGCGGCCGACCCGCACGCCCTCCACAATAATGCAGCGGGACCCAATGAACGCATTATCCTCAATGATAACCGGGGCGGCCTGCACCGGCTCCAGCACACCGCCTAACCCAACACCCCCGCTAAGGTGCACATTCTTGCCAACCTGAGCACAACTGCCCACGGTGGCCCAGGTATCGACCATCGTGCCCTCATCTACATATGCACCGATGTTCACATAAGAGGGCATAAGAATAACCCCCTGGCTGACGAAACTGCCGTGCCGGGCTAGGGCATGGGGCACCACCCGCACACCTCGTTCGCGGTAGTTCTTCTTCAGGGCAATCTTATCGTGGAACTCAAAAGGCCCCACCTCGATCACCTCCATCTGTTGAATGGGAAAGTACAGGATCACGGCCTTTTTGATCCAGTCGTTCACCCGCCAGCCTGAACCTGCGGGCTCGGCCACGCGCAAGTGGCCCGCATCCAGTTGGGCGACCACTTCGCGGATGGCCTGCTGGATGCCTTGTTCTTTCAGTAATTCCCTGTTGTCCCAGGCTTGCTCAATTTGTTTCTGAAGTTCGCTCAATGTTTTACTTTTAATCCGACCGCAATAAATGAAAAAAAGAACGATCCTCATTGCCTCAGTGCTCAAGCCGGTAGATGACACCCGCGCCTTTGGCAAGCTGGGCGTTACACTGGAAAGGCATGGGTACGAGGTTCATCTGGTTGGCCGCTCGGTCAGTCCCCCGGCCAGCCCAAACATCAAATGCCACAGCCTTGGCAGCTTTAGTCGGTTGAGTTGGCGAAGGGTGTTCGCTCCACTTCAAGTGTTAGTTAAAGTATTTCAAGTAAAGCCGGAGGTATTGATAGTTACAACCCATGAATTACTGATAGTTGCGATTATAAACAGAATAATATTTGGGCGGCTTTTCATTTATGATATTCAGGAAAATTATGCGGCCAACATTCGGTTTGGCGATGGCTTTCCAAGGGGATTACGCGGCCTGATTGCCGGGTGGGTTCGCGTCAAGGAGCGGCTGGCTGCGTGGCTGGCTGCGGGGTTTTGGCTGGCCGAAAAATGCTACCGGTCCGAACTGAATTTTTTGCCGGCCGGCCGGGTCTGGGTAGTTGAGAATAAAGCTAAAAAACCGTCTCAGCTACCTGCGCGTAAACCGCTGAATCCCGCCACCTTATCGCTTCTTTTCACCGGCACTTTGTCGGGAAGTACCGGCCTGTGGTGTGCCCTGGATTTAGCCCGGTCGCTCCGTCAGGTTTCACCCGCACTTACCCTGCACCTCGCAGGCTATTGCGCCCGGAAGTCCGAACTGGATCGGCTGCGCGAGGAGCTAGAGCGTCAGGACTACATCACCCTGGAGGGAGGTGATCGGTTGGTGCCTCATTCACGGGTGTTGGAGTTGATCAGCCAGAAGGATATAGGGTTGGTGCTCAACCCCGTGAGCATGGCAAACGAACATCGCATACCGACCAAGCTGTATGAATATGTGGCTTATCGCCTGCCCATACTCGTCACGCGTCATCGGCCGTGGGTGGAATTCGTGCATTTCTACCAGGCTGGGGTAGCGGTCGACCTGCGCTATCCGGACCCTGAAAAGTTGATCGCGGCACTCACCGGCCAGCCGTTTTATGGGCAGGAACCCACGGGTGTATATTGGGAGGAAGAAGAGGCAAAAGTAATAGAAGCCCTTCGAAGGGTTCTGGCGCAGTAGGTCTATTACCTGTCAGAAATCGATCTCAGCGGTCACGCCAAGCAAAGTCTGGGAAAACCAGTCCACCGCCCACGCCACCAATCCAAACGCCAGCCGGCCACCACCGCCACGGTCAGGATCAACAGGTAGCCACTCAGAAAATCTGTTCTTCGAGCAGTCTTCACAAGGGTTAAGGTTTAGGTGGAAGAGATATAACCCATTCAGGGCGACAATGCAGCCCTTGAAATCAAAAAATACCTAAAATATTTTTTAGGTTAGTCTAAAATTTATAGGTTTGTCACATGCTGAGCCTGGCTGAAGAAAATTACCTGAAAGCAATTTACCACCTCTCGCTGGGTGGTCAGGCGGTGCTCACCAACGATTTGGCGGCTCAGTTGCACACCAAAGCAGCCTCCGTCACCGATATGATCAAGCGCTTATCTTTGAAAGCGCTGGTGCGGCATGAAAAGTACTATGGTGTCACCCTCACCAAAAAAGGAACGCAGGCTGCTTTGAGTATCGTACGCAAACACCGGCTATGGGAGACATTTCTGGTGCAAAAACTGGGCTTCACCTGGGATGAAGTGCACGAAGTGGCCGAGCAACTCGAACACATTCAGTCTGCCCGCCTCATCGAAGCCCTGGACGAGTTTCTGGGATATCCTTCGGTTGATCCGCACGGGGATCCAATTCCCGACAAAACCGGAAAGATGACAACCTCTGCCGACCGTGCCCTGAGCGAGATGAGTCCGGGCTTTCAGGGTCGCATTCAGGCCGTAAAAGACTCCGACTCGCAGCTACTGAAGTACCTGGACAAACTGGGCGCCCATCCCGGCACCCCGATCCAACTGGTTGCTATCGAAACGTTTGATGGCTCCCTGGAGGTGATCATCCGCAAGACACGCTACTTCCTGTCGCGCGAAGTGTCACAAAACATTTTGGTGACCCATCCATGATCACCCCAGGCATATCCCGAAAGTCGTTGAGCGAAGTCAATGCCTCGGTCGAGGTGCGCGGGCGTACGGGCTGGCGGAAAATGCTGGCTTTTATCGGCCCGGCTTATCTGGTAAGCGTAGGCTACATGGATCCGGGAAACTGGGCCACGGATATTGCCGGGGGAAGCAAGTTCGGATACGCCTTGATTTGGGTGCTGCTGATGTCAAACCTGATGGCGCTTCTGCTGCAAAGCCTCAGCGCGCGGCTGGGCATCGTTCGGCAACTTGACCTCGCCCAGGCCTCGCGAACCACCTACCACCCCGTGGTCAACTTTGTGCTTTGGGTCTTTGCCGAAATCGCGATTGCCGCCACCGACCTGGCCGAGGTGCTGGGCATGGCGATAGGCTTGCAACTGCTGTTCGGCTTGCCCCTGATGTGGGGCATAACGCTCACGGTGCTGGACACGTTTCTTCTGCTGGCGCTTCAGAGCTACGGTATGCGCAAAATTGAAGCCTTCATCATCGGTTTGGTGGCCATCATTGGCATTTCTTTTTTGGTGGAAATGATTTGGGCGAAACCCAATCTGAGCGAGGTGGCGTCCGGATTGATCCCTTCGCTGCCGGGCGAAGAAGCACTTTATATCGCTATCGGGATCATTGGCGCTACCGTGATGCCACACAACCTGTATTTGCACTCCTCACTGGTTCAAACCCGCAGATTTGATACTTCACCAGCCGGAATAAAATCAGCTTTGAAGTACAATCTGATTGACTCAACCATTGCTTTGAATGCGGCCTTTTTTGTGAACTCGGCCATTCTCATCCTGGCGGCTTCTACCTTCTTCCGGGCCGGCATGTTTGAAGTCACCGACATCCAGGATGCCTACAAATTTCTCGCCCCGCTGCTCGGTACAGATTGGGCTTCTATTTTGTTTGGCATCGCGCTGGTAGCGGCCGGGCAAAGCTCAACCGTTACGGGCACACTGGCCGGGCAAGTAGTGATGGAGGGTTATCTCAACATCCGTATCGCACCCTGGTTGCGCAGGTTGATTACCCGCCTGATTGCCATCATACCGGCCTACCTGGTGATTGCCCTTATGGGCGAGGGCGAAACCGGAAACCTGCTGGTGTTTAGCCAGGTTGTATTGAGCCTGCAACTGGGGTTTGCCGTAATTCCCTTGATCCATTTCACCAGCGACAAAACCAAGATGGGTGATTTTGCCATTAAACCGATTGTTAAAATCCTGGCATGGCTGATTGCTGTTATCATCGTTGTGCTCAACGTGAGGCTGGTCGCTGAGGAGGTGGCCTCTTGGATGGCGACTTCCGAAAACCCAGAATTGATCATGCTAGTTGTTGTACCGCTCGGTTTTCTGGTGCTTTCCCTCCTGTTCTACATCACGTTCAAACCCTGGATCGATCGAAGAAGAAACTGGCGTGCTCTGCAAAGCCCGCATGGTTCAGCCACCCGGCTTAACATTCACCCCACGGCTGCCTTCCGCAAAGTGGCCGTGACCATCGACTTTAGCGATATGGATTCCCTCGCCATTCGTAATGCCGTGACTCAGGGCGGCAAAGAGGCGGAATACCTTCTGGTGCACATCGTGGAAACAGCCGGGGCCATGTGGTATGGCAGCGAGATTGCCGATCGGGAATCCCGGGAAGACCTGAAAAGCCTGGAGAACTACGTAGCCCAGCTTTCGGCTGAAGGCTACCGGGCTGCCCTAAAGATCGAGTATGGAAACCCGAAACGTAAAATTCCGGAAGTGGTCGCTCAGTTCGAGGCTGATCTGCTCGTAATGGGGGCACATGGGCATCAGGTATTCAAAGATTTGATCTTCGGAGCCACGGTTGATGTAGTGCGGCACCGCGTAAAAATTCCAGTCTTGATTGTGCGCGGATGAACCCAGTGAAACAAGACACTATCATTGCGCTGGCCACCCCTCAGGGCATTGGCGCACTGGCCGTAATGCGCTTGTCAGGCGATCAGGCGATTGACATCGTGCAATCCGAGTTTCGGGGAAAAAACCTCACCCTACAGCCGAGCCACACGCTCCACTGGGGCATGCTGGGTCGCGCCCAGGCGATTGACGAAGTGCTCGTCAGCATTTTTCGGGCACCCCACAGTTTTACGCGCGAAAATTCGGTTGAAATCTCGTGCCACGGTTCTCCCGTCATTGTGCGCGAGATCATCAGCCTTTTGCTTCAGCGGGGCGCGCGACTGGCCCGGCCCGGGGAGTTCACCCAGAGGGCATTTCTCAACGGACGATTCGATCTGGCACAGGCCGAGGCAGTTGCCGATTTGATTCAGGCCGAGACCAGCCAGGGCCGCCAGGCAGCCCTCAACCAGATGCGGGGCGGCTTTTCGCGGGAGATCAAAAATCTCCGCGAAGAACTGATCCATTTCGCCTCGTTGATCGAATTGGAGCTTGATTTTGGGGAGGAGGACGTAGAATTTGCCAAGCGTGATGACCTTCGACAGCTGATCATTAAAATCCGCGGATACCTGGCCCGGTTGATTAATTCATTTGATCAGGGTCAGGTAATCAAGGAAGGCGTGGCCACCGTAATTGCCGGCAAGCCCAACGCGGGTAAATCAACTTTGCTCAACGCCTTACTTAATGAAGAGCGGGCCATTGTCTCGGACATTCCCGGCACGACCCGCGATGTAATCGAGGATGAGATTCACCTGGGTGGTGTGCTGTTTCGATTTATTGACACGGCCGGCCTTCGCGATACCCACGATGCGATTGAGGCGTTGGGCATTGCGCGCACGCGCGAGCAGATGCAAAAGGCCAGCCTGATTCTCTATCTCTTTGACCTGTCCCAAACCAGCCCGGAGGAAATCCAACAGGCCGAACGTGAACTGGACAAGGGCGGAGTTCCTTACCTGAAAGTGGGCAATAAACTGGACCAGGCTCCCGCGGATCTGGCAACCGCATTGCGCGGGCGCGATTTCATTCTGATTTCCGCGAAAAACAAAGACAACCTGGCCGAATTGAAAGAAGCCATCCTGAACAAACTGGAGTTGAACCAGGTCAGGACGGGCGATGTGCTGGTGACCAATTTGCGCCACTGGCAGCAATTGAACCTGACGGACGAAGCCCTGGCGCGGGTTCTGCAGGGCCTTGGCGGGGGTATCACCGGGGATTTCCTTGCCATGGACATTCGGCAGGCCCTGTATCACCTGGGTGAAATCACCGGTGAGATCACCTCCGATGACCTGTTAGCTAACATCTTTTCGCGCTTTTGCATCGGAAAGTAAACCTTCCTTACGTACGCTAAATTTTTTCCGCTGAAGCGATGTGAGAATGAATTCATTCTCATATTTTTAGCTGGTCATTCGAGATGGACTGACGCAATAATCAAATCTGAGAATCCACCTTTAAACGTTAATGTGCTATGGCAAAAAAGAAAGCAAAAAAAGCAGCCAAAAAATCCAAGGCTAAGAAGGCAGTAAAGAAGTCTGCCAAGAAAAAAGTAGTGAAGAAGGCGGCTAAAAAGCCGGCTAAAAAAGCTGTGAAGAAAGTGGCGAAGAAGCCCGCGAAAAAGAAGGCTACGCCCAAAGCCCAGAAGCCTGCCGCAAAACCGGCTCCCGCTCCCGCTCCAGCACCCGCCCCGGCACCTGCTCCGAGCCCGGCACCGGCACCGGAAAGCAACTTTGGTTTGCCGCAAGGCTGATATTGAAAGGTACTTGACAAGACCCGGAAGACGACAAATCTTTGCTAGTTTGCAGGCATGTCGCTCTTCCGGCTTTTTAGTTTTAACAAGCTCACCAAGCTTGAACTGCAGCGCGAAAAAGCCAAGGATTATCGCAACGTAGTTATTCTTCAAATTCTCATTGTTGGCTGCGGGCTGCTGCTGTCCGAGCCCCTGCTCACCGATTCCAAAAGCAACGTTTCCAAGTTTATCGTCCTGATTTTTTCCGGGTTCGGGGCTACCTATGCGTTTCTACTGTGGGACTTGCTGCGAAACTTTACCTCCAACCGCTACCTCATTATGGGTATTTTCTGTTTTCTCAGCCTTATTGTAGTGGTCGGCATTTTGGTAGAGTTCCCCTACTACCAGCTTCTCGAAGTACCCAACCGGCAGGCCTATTTGTTAACCATCCACGGGTTGCTCTTTCCCATTGAGATTACGGTTATTGCCTTTGCCATACGCGACATTTTTGCTCAAGGCTACCTGACACCCGATAAACTTTGGGGGGCGGCCTGTGTTTGTCTTATAATCGGGATTTCATTTGGCAGCCTGTACGACCTGTTAGGCATTGCCATGCCGGGTAGTATGGGGGTGGCCATCGAACGGGGACTTCCGAACTATGCCGAATGTGTCACCTATAGCTTTTGTTTTTTATCCGGGATGGACTCGGGGCTTCAACCGATCCGGTTCATCCGCAACCTGAGCGTGCTGGAGGCGGTGTGGGGTACGTTGTATGGTATGATCATCATAGGTAAATTGCTGGGCCTTCCGCGCTAGGAAGACATGCCAAAAAATTGAAATCCAAATAATTATGAATAACCGTAGATTACCTTTTATCATCTTGGGCATTATTGCCTTTATCGTGTTTCTCACGCTGTCCTCAAGCCTGTTCTTCACCATTGAGGCGACCGAGCGCGCGATTATGTTTTACCCCTTCGGGAGCGGCCTTGATAAAGAGAACATTATGGGCCCGGGTGTGCACATGAAAGCTCCCTGGAACGACTATTATGTTTACAAAGTGAACGAGATCTCATCTGATGAGAATATGGACGTGCTGGACAAAAATGGCTTGTCCATCCACGTGGATGTAACCGTGCGCTACTACCCTATTCCGGATAAGATCGGTTTTGTACATGAAAAATTCACTAAAGATTATGAAACCGTATTGGTGATTCCAGAAGTGCGATCGACCGTGCGGCAGGTTATGGGACGTTACTCAGCCGAAGAAATTTACTCCACCAAGCGCGCTGAGGTTGAGACAGCCATTCGCACCGAAACCGAAAACATCCTCAACAAGAATTATGTACATGCCACAGCCGTGCTTATTCGCGGTATCGTGTTGCCCGAGCAAATCAAGCAGGCCATTGAAAACAAACTGCAGCAAGAGCAGGAAGCATTGGCGTACCAGTTCAGGCTTGACAAAGAGAAAAGCGAAGCCGAGCGCAAGCGCATTGCAGCCGAAGGCGAATCGCGGGCCAATAACATCATCAACAACAGCTTGACCGACAAACTATTGAAAATGAGGGGTATAGAAGCCACCCTGGAACTGGCTAAATCGCCCAACAGCAAGATTATTGTTGTGGGTTCCGGAAAGGACGGCCTCCCGATGATCCTAGGTAACAACTAAACCGGGGTTTAAATAAATATTAAAATCCACCAATCATTTTTATCTCCGACCTGTTAACCTAATTTTAGACAAAGAATTCAATTCACTATGGCTAAGACCGCACAACTCATCATAGACGGCAAGACCTACACATTCCCCATCATTGAAGGCTCAGAAGGCGAACAGGGCATTGATATCAGCAACCTGCTCGAAGAGACCGGCACGGTAACCCTGGATCTGGGTTACAAAAACACCGGTGCCACCAAGAGTGCCATTACCTTTTTGGATGGCGATAAGGGCATCCTGCGCTACCGGGGTTATGGCATTGAGGATTTGGCCGAAAAGTCAACCTTTCTGGAGGTATCCTACCTGCTCATATTCGGTGAACTGCCGTCACAGGATCAGCTCAACAAATTCAGCAACGACATCAAGACCCACACGTTGGTTCACGAGGATGTTAAGAAGATACTGGATGGATTCCCCTCCACTTCACATCCGATGGGCGTATTGGCCTCTTTGTTCTGCGCCCAGACTGCTTTTTATCCCGAGTCACTGGACCCCAATCGCTCGGCCGAAGGCGTGTACCTCAGCATCGTTCGCTCCCTGGCCAAGATGCCAACCTTTGCCGCGTGGGCGTACAAAAATGCGGTGGGGCATCCCGTCAACTACCCGGATAATGCGCTTGACTATTGTTCCAGATTCTTAAAAATGATGTTCGCCCTGCCGGCCGAACAATATCATGCCGATCCGGTGGTGGCCGATGCGTTGGATAAGTTATTGATCCTTCATGCCGACCACGAGCAAAACTGCTCAACCTCCACCGTTCGCATTGTGGGCTCATCAAAAGCCAGCATCTACTCCTCCATTTCAGCCGGTATCAACGCGCTGTGGGGACCGCTGCACGGAGGCGCTAATCAGGAAGTTATCGTGATGTTGGAGCAAATCCGCAAGGATGGTGGAGACATTGAAAAGTGGATTAACAAGGCAAAGGACAAGAACAGCGGCTTCCGCCTGATGGGCTTTGGTCACCGCGTGTACAAGAACTTTGACCCCCGTGCCAAAATCATCAAGAAAGCCGCAGACGATGTGCTCGGCAAACTGGGCGTAAATGACCCGGTATTGGAAATTGCCTCGAAACTCGAAGAAGTGGCGTTGCGCGATCCGTACTTCATTGAACGCAAGTTGTACCCCAACGTGGACTTCTACTCCGGTATCATTTACCGGGCCTTGGGCATACCGGTCGAGATGTTCACCGTCATGTTTGCGATGGGTCGCCTGCCGGGCTGGATTGCACAATGGAAAGAAATGCGTGAGAATAAAGAGCCGATTGGCCGCCCGCGTCAGATTTACGTAGGCCAACCTCCGCGCAAGTACGTGCCGATTAACAAGCGTTGATCATGGCGTTAGCCGATGACTTCAAAGCTGCCGTGGATCGCGCCCAGCAGCTCACCAGGCGGCCTTCCAATGAAGATTTACTGGAGTTGTATGCGCTCTATAAGCAATCCACCGAGGGGGATGTGAGCGGAGAGCGCCCAACGGGTTTCGACTTCAAAGGCATAGCCAAGTTCGATGCATGGGCCTCCAAAAAAGGTATGACCAACGAAGCCGCCATGCAGGCGTATCTCACCCTGGTGAGTTCGCTTGAGCAAAACTACAAGTAGCTGCATCCGCCTTTGGATTTGTTCTATCATCCACCGGGCTCTGATTACGTACTTTCTGAAGACGAAGCGCACCATGCCCGCGTGCTGCGTTTGGTGGTTGGCGACCGCATCGCGCTGGTGGATGGCCGCGGTAAACGGATGGAGGCAGCATTGACCTCCGATAAGAAAGAGTTTCGGTTTACCATAACCAAAGAAGAAGTAGTTCCCCCCGCCCCCTATCACATTCAGGTAGCGGTAGCACCCACCAAAAATCTGGACCGCGTGGAGTGGTTAGTGGAAAAGTGTACCGAATTGGGGGTGCAGCAGATTTCGTTTATGCGCTGCAATCGGTCGGAGCGAAAAACAGTCAACCTGGATCGGCTCGGGAAAATCGCCCAAAGCGCCATGAAGCAATCGCAACAAGCCTGGCTGCCCGAGCTAAACGGAATAACCGGGTTTGACGAGATCCTGCTGGCAAAAGCTGACCAGCGGTTTATCGGATACGTGGATCCTCATAACCCGGTGCACCTCAAGTCAGTTATCAAACCCGGGGCGAGCTACCTGATGCTCATTGGCCCTGAGGGTGATTTCTCCCCGGATGAGATAGCAACTGCCTTGAAAAGCAATTTTTTACAGGTGTCGCTGGGCCCAACCCGGCTGCGCACGGAAACTGCAGCTTTGGTGGCATGCACCCTGATGACCTCGTGCAATGATGTACGGGCATAACTTTTCGCGTTGATGTGTCGGGTTACAACTGGCCTGATCAAAACAGTGCATTATGTGTTAATTTGGCCGCGCTTATGACCCCCACCGAAGCAAAAAAGCGGATCGAACACCTTACCCAGCAGGTCAACTACCACAACGACCTGTACTACCAAAAGCATCGGACCGAAATCAGTGACTTTGAATTCGACCAATTGCTGGCCGAGCTCGAAAACCTCGAAAAACAGTTTCCGAATCTACGCCAGCCCGACTCACCCACGCAACGCGTGGGTGGCACGATTACCAAGGAGTTTGAATCGGTCACGCATCAATACCCAATGTTGTCGCTCGGCAACACCTACTCCGAAGAAGAACTGCGTGATTTTGACGGTCGCGTGGCCAAAGGTCTGGCGGGCGCACCCTATGATTATTTCTGTGAGCTGAAATTTGACGGAGTATCAATCAGTCTGATTTATGAAGACGGTCTGTTGACCAAAGCTATCACACGGGGCGATGGCGTGCGAGGCGATAATGTAGTAGCTAACGCGCGCACCATCCGGTCGCTTCCCTTGCGGGTATCGGCCAAGAACCGACCGGCCCGGTTTGAAGTGCGGGGCGAAGTATTTCTTCCCAAAAAAGAGTTCAACCGCCTGAACAAAGAGTTGGAAGACGTGGGCGAAGAGACGTATGCCAATGCCCGCAACACCGCCTCGGGCACATTAAAGCTGCAAGACAGCGCTGAAGTGGCCAGGCGAAAGCTGGATTGCTTTGCGTATTACCTGTTGGGCGAAAATCTTGACATCGACACCCATGAGGAAGCGATTCATCAAATTGAAAAATGGGGCTTCCAGGTTTCGCCTACGTACCGCAAGTGCCAAAACATAGACGAAGTACTGACGTATATTCACCACTGGGAAAAACGAAGAAGCGACCTTCCGCTGGAAACGGATGGTGTGGTGATTAAAGTCAACAGCCTTGCCCAACAGCAACAACTGGGCTTCACGGCTAAGAGCCCCCGTTGGGCGATCGCCTACAAATACAAGGCCGAGAGCATCGCCACGCGACTGAACGGGGTAACTTACCAGGTGGGGCGCACCGGGGCCGTGACACCCGTGGCGGAATTGGAGCCGGTTTTTCTGGCCGGCACTACGGTCAAACGCGCCTCGCTGCACAACGCCAATGAAATTGCGCGGCTGGACTTGCGAATCGGAGACTTCGTTTTTGTTGAAAAGGGTGGCGAGATTATTCCCAAAGTGACCGCTGTAGACCTGGACAGGCGGCCTCCCAACCTACATCCGCTGCAATACACGCGCACGTGCCCGGAATGCGGAACAACGTTGGTTCGCGAAGAAGGTGAAGCAGCCTACTATTGCCCCAATACCACCGGCTGCCCGCCCCAAATCAAAGGGCGCATTGAGCACTTCATTCAGCGCAAGGCCATGGATATCGATTCGCTGGGCGAAAAAACGATTGACCAATTATTTGCGTTGGGGTTGGTGAAAACACCGGCTGATCTTTACGATTTAAAAAAAGAAGATCTGTTGAAACTGGATGGCTTTAAGGATAAGTCGGCCAGCAATATTCTGGCGGGCATTGCCGAATCGCGCAAAGTGCCTTTTGAAGCCGTCCTTTTTGCCATCGGCATTCGGTACGTGGGCAAGACAGTAGCCGAAAAACTGGCGCGGCATTTTGGCTCCATGGAGAAATTACAAACAGCCACGTTGGAGCAATTGCTGGAGGCCCCGGAAGTGGGTGAGAAAATCGCGCAAAGTGTGGGCCAGTTCTTTCATGACGGACGCAATCGCGAAGAAGTGGCCCGCCTGCGCAAAGCCGGACTCCATCTGGAAGTGGAACAACGCGTGGCACCGGTAAGTCAGGTTCTGGGCAACAAATCCTTTGTGATTTCGGGCGTGTTCCGAAACTATGAACGCGAACAGCTTCAAGATCTGATACTGGCCAATGGCGGCCGCGTATTGTCATCGGTTTCGGGTAAACTCGACTACCTGTTAGCCGGAGAGAATATGGGGCCCGCAAAACGCGAAAAGGCCGAAAAACTCGGAGTGCAGATTATCTCCGAAGAGGACTTTGAGCATCTGCTCAAGGGTTGATCTTGCAACACATTTTAGTATTTTGCTGCGATGTTCAAGAATACGTTTCTGCGGTGGCGCACCAACAATGCCCGAAAGAAGAACAAAAGCATCCGGGCCAGTTTGCCCTACCCCCAGGCAATGAGCATTGGCGTGTTGTTTACCGTGGAGGACAAAGCCAAACACGATGAGGTAAAGCGACTAGTCAAAGTGTTGGAAACGGAGGGAAAAAAGGTGCGAGTATTGGAATTTTTGCCCCGCAAAAAAGAGAACTACGACTTTCTGTTTGATTTTTTTACCATTGATGAACTCAGTTTTTGGGGTTCGCTGCAATCGGACAAAGCCTTACACTTTGCCGACACCACGTTCGATTACCTTTTCAATCTGGACACGGAGCCAAACGATTTGATCGACTACCTGCTGGCCCGGAGTAAAGCGCATTGTCGCGTAGGCGTATACCACGAAGATCACACCGTTGATTTCGAATTGATGATCAGGAAAAACGGAGACCAGCACTCGCTTGCCGATAACATGCATCGCTACGTGGCCCAACTTCGGTAGCCGGCCGCTGGGGCCGTAATCCTTTCTATATTGCATAAATTTTAATGTATGAAGGCACTGTACGGCACAGGCGTTGCTTTGGTCACTCCTTTCACCGAAAACGGGGATGTGGATTTCCCCGCCTTGAAAAAAATCCTACGCCACACCGCACGCGGGGTCGACTATTGGGTCGTGATGGGCACCACGGGCGAGTCCGCCACCTGCTCCAAAGAGGAAAAAAAGGAAATTCTGAACTTCGTTCGCAAGAATAATCCAAAGGCGTTACCGATTGTCTATGGCATTGGGGGCAATAACACAGCGGCTGTGTTGGATGAAATTGACAGCACCTCGTTTGCAGGCGTAGCCGCACTTCTTAGCGTGAGCCCGTATTATAACAAGCCTTCACAGGAGGGAATCTACCAGCACTTCCAGGCGGTTGCCGAGTTTAGCCCCGTGCCGGTGATTCTGTATAATGTTCCCGGCCGGACTTCATCAAACCTGACGGCCGAGACAACACTGCGGCTGGCGGAGCACCCCAACATCATCGGGATCAAAGAGGCCTCCGGTAATTTAGAACAGTGCATGAAAATTTCAGCCGCCAAGCCCCGCCCATTCATGATTATTTCTGGTGATGATATGCTGACCGTGCCGATGTATGCGATTGGTGGTGTAGGTGTGATTTCTGTATTGGCCAACGCCTTTCCCGTCATCTTCAAGAAAATGACCGACCACGCAGCCGCGGGCAACTTTCCCCGCGCTTCTCAGGAACTTTTCAAATTGATGGACATCAACGGCCTGATGTATGAAGAAGGAAACCCGGCTGGCATCAAATACTTGCTCAGCCTGATGGGTCTCGGTGAACCCAATTTGCGTTTGCCGGTGGTCGCGCCAAGCGAGGCACTTCAGAAAAAGATTCAAATGGCGTTCGGCAAAGTGAATAACAAGTGATAGGTCGACAAAAGAAAAGGGATACCCTTTAGGTATCCCTTTCAATAAAACTACAAATCGGTCTTAGAGACTAACGCCCTAGCTGGTCTTATTCTTCAAATCCTGTACTTCCGAGCGTATTTGCTGGGCTGCATTTTTGATGTCCTGCATTCCTTTACGCAAACGGGTTCCAGCAGCGCTGTTTCCTTTGTTGTAGAACTTGTCCGCATCCGGTTCGATGGAGGCGATGAGGGCTTTTAGCTCTTCAAATTTTTTCATTTTTATGATGTTTAGAGGTTTCTGATGAAATCCTTTTGGACGAAGTTAAACAAAAACCTTCAAAACCAAGCAAAAAAGGCCTTTTTTTCCCTACCGGGTCACGGAAACCAACGCTTCTTCCCGGTAAAACCCGCTATCAAGCTTCGTTTTTAGGGCAGAAAACGCGGTTAAGGTCCGCTCAACATCCTCCAGGGTATGGGCCGCGGTAGGAATAATCCGGAACATGATAACGTCTTTAGGCACAACCGGATAAATAACCACCGAGCAGAAAATACCGAAGTTCTCACGCAGGTCCATCGCCATATTGGCGGCCTCGCCTACCCCCCCTTTGAACAGCACCGGGGTCACCATCGAAGAGGTGGTGCCGAGATAAAATCCGCGTTCGCGCAATCCGTTTTGAATGGCCTTCACAATGGTCCATAGTTTCTGGCGCAGTTCCGGTTTGCTACGCAGCAACTCCAGGCGTTTCAACGCCCCGATGACCAGCGGCATGGGCATGCTCTTGGCATAAATCTGCGACCGTACACTGTACCGCAGGTAGGTCAGGATGTTCTTATCGCCTGCAACAAAGGCTCCAATGCTGGCCATGGATTTGGCAAACGTGGAGAAGTACAAATCGATTTGATCCATCACGCCCTGCTCTTCGCCTGTGCCCGCCCCGGTGGGACCCATGCAGCCGAAGCCGTGAGCATCATCTACAAACAGGCGGAAATTGTATTTCTTTTTCAATTCGGCAACACCCTTCAGATTACCCTGGTTGCCCGACATACCAAAAACGCCTTCCGTAATCACCAGGATTCCGCCACCGGTTTCCTCAGCCAACTTGGTCGCCCGCTGAAGTTGTTTCTCCAGACTGTCCATGTCATTGTGCGCATATACAAAGCGTTTGCCCATGTGCAGACGAACACCGTCAATGATACAGGCGTGAGACTCCGCATCGTACACGATCACGTCCTTGCGGTTAACCAACGCATCAATGATGGATACAACACCTTGATAGCCAAAGTTCAACAGCATAACGTCCGGCTTTTTCACAAACTCGGCCAGCTCTTTTTCCAGACGGAGATGATTCACCGAGTTGCCACTCATCATGCGCGCGCCCATCGGGTAAGCCAGACCGTATTGAGCGGTGGCATCGGCATCAGCCTTGCGCACCTCGGGGTGGTTAGCCAAACCCAGGTAATTGTTCAAACTCCAGTTCAATACCTTTTTTCCATTGAACATCATATGCGGCCCGATATCACCTTCCAGTTTGGGGAAGAAAAAGTAATCGGGCGGCAGGTGAGAATATTTGGCCAGCGGACCAGCCTCCATTTTAAGTTTTTCGAACAAATCGACCATGGTAGACTTAATTTTACATTAAAATTGCCGCAAAAATAAGGAAAACCGGACGGAGTGCAATCCAGCCGTTTTATTGTAGCTTTTGCCAAAGTTTTAAGATGGGGAAGATCCGAAAAATACTGGTTGCCAACCGCGGTGAAATAACCTTGCGCATCATGCGCACCGCGCGCGAAATGGGAGTCAAAACCGTTGCCGTTTACAGCGAAGCCGACCGCCATGCGCTGCATGTGCGCTTTGCCGATGAGGCGGTTTGTATAGGCCCACCTCCGTCTGCGCAGTCGTACCTGCGCATGGAAAAAATCATAGAGGCTGCCCGGCACACCGGTGCGGATGCTATCCACCCGGGCTACGGCTTCCTGTCTGAAAATGAAGACTTCGCCCGTGCCGTTCGCGAGGCGGGCCTGATTTTCATTGGCCCCTCGCCTGAATCGATCGAACTCATGGGAAGTAAGATTGCCGCCAAGGAGGCAGCCGCCCGTTTTGGCGTACCGCTGGTGCCCGGCATCAACAAGCCCATTACCGATGTTAAACTGGCGCATGAGGTAGCCCGGGAAATTGGTTACCCGGTGCTCATTAAAGCCAGTGCCGGTGGCGGGGGAAAGGGTATGCGCATCGTTGAACAAGAAGCGGAACTGGAAGAACAAATGCAGCGCGCGATCAGCGAAGCGACCAGTGCATTTGGTGATGGCTCGGTATTTATTGAAAAATATGTGACCCAACCCCGGCACATCGAGTTTCAGATTTTTGGCGATCAGCATGGAAATGTGGTTCACCTATTCGAGCGCGAATGCAGTGTGCAGCGCAGACACCAAAAAGTAGTGGAAGAGGCTCCTTCCTCAATCCTCACTCCGGAAATGCGTAAAAAAATGGGTGAAGCCGCGGTCAATGTGGCCAAGGCTGCCAAGTATTATAATGCCGGCACAGTTGAATTCATCGTGGACAGCAACCTGGATTTCTTTTTCCTGGAAATGAACACGCGACTGCAGGTGGAGCACCCGGTAACTGAAATGATCACCGGCCTGGACTTGGTAAAACTTCAGATTAAAGTGGCTGAGGGGGAAAAACTGCCATTCACTCAGGAGGAATTAACACTGCGTGGGCATTCGGTTGAAGTTCGTGTTTATGCCGAAGACCCGGCCAATAACTTTCTGCCCGACATTGGCACACTGAAAACGTACGTACGCCCGCAAGGGCACGGCATTCGCGTGGACGATGGCTTTGAGCAGGGCATGGCCATACCGTTTTACTATGACCCGATGATTGCCAAAATGATTTGTACTGCGGAAACGCGGGAACTGGCCATTGAAAAAATGATTCGGGCCATTGATGAGTATCAGATCACCGGGGTGGAAACTACGCTCGGCTTCTGCCGGTTTGTGATGACACATGAAGCCTTCCGCTCCGGTAATTTCGACACGAAGTTTGTCGAAAAGTATTTCAAACCCGAAATGCTGCGCAGACCCGCTGGCGAAGTATCCTCGCAACTGGCAGCCGCACTGGCCGTGCATCTGCATCAACAACAGAAGCCAGCAGCAAATCCGCCTTCCGAAACACCGACAAGGGCAAGCCGCTGGAAACAAAACCGTATCAACTCCTGACGCTGTGGCTGACATTCGTCCCATTCGACCATGGCGATACAATCCCCTCCTCGTCAGGGAACTGGACTCGGTAACCTCACCTTTGTTTGATGTGGTGTCCGAGCGGCAGCGGCAAAATCTGTATCAGCAGCCGTACAACAGTATTCATCTGTCCGTTCCGCAAGGGCCACAACCAGCCGACCGCGCGGCAGCCCGGCTGGCCGAATGGAAAAAAAGCGGAGTGTTGATTCAAGATAAGCTACCGGCCATTTACGTGTATTACCAATACTTCAAACTTCCCGGAAGCGCTCAGGAACTTTGCCGCAAAGGGTTCGTTTGCCACGTTCGCGTGCACGACTGGAAAGACAACGTGATTCTGCGGCACGAGAACACGATTCCTAAAGCCGTTAACGATCGTCTCCAATTGTTGGAGAAAACAAACCTGCACGTAAGCCCGACACACGGCTTGTACACCGACACGCGGTTTGAGTTGGAGCCGTACATGGACGAGGCCATCCGGTTTCCCCTCTACGAGACGGAGGACTACCAGGGGGTGCGCGATGTGCTGGCCGTGATTCAGGATGTGCAGGTGATCAGCCGGTTTATGGAGGTGATGCGCCCCAAGCCGGTGATTCTGGCCGATGGTCATCATCGCTACGAGAGCTCACTGCACGTAATGCACAAGCGGCAGGCTGCCAATCCGAAGGATACCGGTCAGGAGGCCTATCACTTTCACCTGATGTACCTGACCAATACCGAGGCGGGTGATTTACGAATCCTGCCCACACACCGCCTGATTAAAGGCCTCAACCCGCCTGACGAAAAGTCGATCCTGAGATCGCTTCAGGAAGACTTCATTATCAAACCGGTGGACGATCCCTATAGTCTGCCGGAAGTAATCTCGGGAAAGAAGTGGGCCTTTGGCTTGCTGTTTCACGACAGTGCCTACAAAATCCGGTTGAAGGAGGAGGCATTCGAAACCCTGCCGTGGAAGTTTCCGGAAGAAGTAAAACGCCTCGACCTTACCGTGATGCATTATTTCATCATTGAAAAGGTCTTTGGCATCGCGGGGAAAGATCAGCGCCAAAGCGAACACATCGACTTCGATCGTTCCTTTCCGGATTGTCTGGCGCGGGTGCTTCGGCAAGATGCTCAACTGGCGATTATCACACAGGATGTATCCATTGAAGATGTCAAATCCGTTTGTCACAGCGGATCCACCATGCCACAAAAATCAACCTACTTCTACCCCAAAGTGATTTGCGGGTTTTTGTTTACCTCCATTCTCGAAGATGAGTTTCGAAATCCTGACTATAGCCCATTCTGATTTTTCGTACTTTTAACCCATGAATTCACTGCTCAGTCGGATTACCATTAACCCGGAGGTTGGTCACGGCAAACCTACCGTTCGCAATTCGAGATACCTGGTTGAAAGTATCCTCGAACATTTGGCGGGTGGCGACAGTATTGAAGATCTCTTAGCGGAGTTCCCTGATCTCGAACGCGAAGATATCCTGGCCTGCCTCGCCTTTGCGACTGAAGTCCTGAAGCATAAGAAGCTTTCATTCGCAGCTTGATGAAATTCCTGATTGATGCACAGTTATCTCCTGCCTTAATCAAAGTTTTTGCAGCCAGAGGCCATATCTGCCTTCACACTCGCGACCTACCTCTCCAAAACCAGACTTCCGATCGTTCAATTAATGACCTATCTCTGAGAGAATCATTGATCCTGGTTACTAAAGACACCGACTTCTATTATTCCTTTTTGCTACACCGAAGGCCTTACAAACTGATATTTGTGAGTCTCGGCAACATGCGCTTAAAAGAGACCTTGTCGCATTTCGAAAAAATAATCGATCCGGTTCTTGATCAAATTGCGCAACACAACATGATCGAAGTTACCCCATCCGAGATAAACGTATTAGCCTGATTTCATGAAAATTTCCCGCCCCCTGCTGCTCGCGTCCGGTTCGCCCCGCAGGCAATATCTGCTCAAACATGCCGGTTTTGAGTTTACCGTGCGTGTGCCGCAGGTGTCCGAAGACTTTGCCGAGAGTATGCCGGCCGAGACGGTGCCTCGTTTTCTGGCGGAGCGGAAAGCCGAGGCCCTCCGACCGTCCATCACCCAGGAAGTTATCATCGCAGCCGATACCGTGGTGATCATAGATGGCCGGGTGCTGAACAAACCCGCGAATGCCGATGAGGCCTTTGCCATGTTGTCGATGTTGAATGGCCGTACCCATCGCGTAGTCACGGCCGTGTGCCTCATGGACAAGCAGCATCAGCGGACCTTTGCTGACCGTACCCGGGTTACCTTCGCGCGGCTAACCGATGATGAACTGCGCTATTACATTGAGCGCGACAAACCGTTCGACAAGGCCGGATCGTACGGGGCGCAGGATTGGATCGGCATGATCGGCATCTCACGCATCGAGGGGTCGTATTTCACCGTAATGGGTATGCCCATGCATCGTTTGTATCAGGAACTGAAAAAGTTCGAAGGGTAAAATAAACTCACGCCATTCTCCGTTACCTGAATATGCGGGCACTGTTATCTACGGGTTTGATTCTGATAATGACTCTCTCCTGCCGCGAAGATGCCGCGCAGCCGGGGTCGCTCCGTTTTTTTGAGATCGGATTCCGCAGCGCCCCCTCCGACTGGCGTGATGCTTCGTTTGTAGTGGCTACGAGCAATGCCGATTTACTGAGCGAGATCGAAGCAGAGCTTGCCAAGCCGGAAGCGGAACGGAGGCATGTCAACGGTTTACTGGCGGCCGGGGATGCCGGCTACAACCGCAACCAGGCCCACGTCTTCAAATGGCATTTGGATCCCGAAGGATGGAGTCTGGCCGAGCTCAGCATCGAGCTTTGCGATGGTCGCCCATATTCCGATGTCGACTTGGAATTTGACTATTGGCTGAATACGGTCAAACGCTTTTGCCCCTGGGGCTCGTTCATTAAAAAAGAAGTTGCAATGCAACTCAATTGATTGTTTCGAGCAATTGGTCAACTTGAATACCAGACGAACATTTGAAGTGCCCCTTAGGGCACTGGCGGCGACCATGTAACCCACACGGACGGCAATCCAGCTTCTCGTGTGTTTCCACCACGCTTGATTTTGAACTCAACGGTCCGAAACCAAACGAGGGCAACGTGCTGCAATATATGGCGGTGACGGGCGCATCCACGGCAGATGCAAGGTGCATCGGAGCCGAATCATTCACATAATCCCGGAATTGTCATTAGGAAAAAGTTCTACTGGCGGCCATTAGAGAAAACATGTGAAAAAGATTTGATAATCAACATTTTAAGTTGTGCAAAGAGTCCTTAAATTCGGTCAGATTTTCTG
>Ga0068872_10000569_pt1 | contig 31255 bp, 19 predicted proteins | sample NOAtaG_7_FD_66441 | JGI IMG/M metagenome (GOLD analysis project Ga0068872, IMG submission 66441) | Freshwater lake microbial communities from Lake Erie, under a cyanobacterial bloom - NOAA_Erie_Diel1S_2200h metaG | ecosystem: Environmental > Aquatic > Freshwater > Lake | place: USA: Ohio, Lake...
TTGTAATGAGTAAGTAGCTTACGCTCAATAGTACCATCTGTAGAATGCATAAAATCCTGTATAAGAATAGTTTAGATAAATAACACAAAAGTGTCATCGAAATTATTAACATATACAGCCCCTACTTTTGTTTGGTTGGAAGCTTAGTAGGTATACTCCGCTTACTAGGGCTAGAATAAGCATTGTTAGGGCTGAATAAAATTCTCCTCCGGTACGGACAACATATTTGTTGTAATTTGGTCCTTGTCCTGGAATTATTACTTCCACAAAAGCTGAACTTCTATTGTTGGAAACTTCTGGATCAACTTCTCTGGATTGAATTGTAACCACATTTTCAATTTGGCCAGCACTTGGGTTAATAATTTTGGTTCGAACAGAAAGTGTTCCTTCAAAGCCTGGTTGCAAAGCTCCTAATTGGTATTGAATTAAGGTTCTACCGTTTCCACCGTCTGAAAGTTGAACGGTAATTGGCAAACCATTCTGGCTGGCACTTATGAACTGGAAGCCTGCTGGAAGTAAATCTGACATTACAACATTTGTAGCAATATCTGGGCCTAAGTTTCTGTAAATAAAGTTGTAGGTTAGTTCTTCTTGTAAGCGAACTGAAGTTTTATCAACAGTTTTTATAATTTCCAAATCAACCTTAGGAATTGGGGTAGTGAGTGATGAGAAGTTATTAGCCAAAATTGGTTCATTTCCGTTGGTTCCATCGTCAGCAATTTCTACTTCGTTAATTAACTCGGTAATACCAGTTGGAACTGTGCTATTAAGCCTTACTGCGAAGGTAATTAAACCGGTTTCGGTAGCTGCCAAGCCTCCAACATTATACGAACAAGTTGTGCCTGCAATATCGCCGTTATTACAGCTCCAACCTGAGGAAGATCCTGTCGTGCTAAATGTAGAATAATTTGGAACAGTTTCGGTTATTACAACCCCAGCGCTGCCTTGGTCGCCAATATTAGCATAATTTAGTTGGTAAATGTATATTTCATTAGGGAAGGCTGATGCTTGGTTACTGGTTTTTATAATTTCTAACTCTGGCCTTGCTTGCAAAAAGTCAACATCTTCGGCGTTATTATTACTTAAATCTAAATCAACACCATGAGTTCCATCGTCAATTACTGCAACAGTGTTGGAAAGATCATCAATTCCAGCCGGTATTAGGTTATTTACTTGAATGTTGGTTGTTAAAATTACACTTTGACCTGGGGTTAAAGTTGGTATGTTCCAAGAAACTGTTCTTCCAGTTGGGTTGTAAGTTCCTGAATTTGAAGCACTTACAAAGTTAGTTTGTACTGGAATTGTGTCTATCACGGAAATACCTGTGGAAATAACATTTCCTAAATTGGTAACAGTTATGGTGTAAGGTAAAATTTGTCCTGGGTTTGCTATAGTCAAAAGGTCGTCTTTAGTTACAGATATATCAGGATTACCAAGGAAATTATCTGTATCAGTTGATGTATTGTTCAATGGGGTTGCATCAATTCCGCCTAAACCGTCATCGGCTACTGTGGTTGTGTTAATTAAACTTGGAACGCTAATTGTTGTATCTGTTTGCACGGCAAAATCTAGTGGCGCAGAGCTTCCTCCGTTTAAACCACCAAGGCTAAATGTACAAGTGCTTCCTGCAATTCCTCCGCCAGCACAAACCCAGCCTGGGGTACTTGATGAAGCCACAAAAGTACTTCCAACAGGAACAGTTTCAGTTACAATAACCCCCGAAGCATTTTGATTACCTGTGTTTTGAACATTAAGATTGTAAATAACCAGCTGATTTGGTGTAGCAGTAGTTTGGTTATCTGTTTTGGTAATTCTTAAGTCTGGTAAACCAGTTATGGTGTCTATATCCTCGGTTATGTTATTGGCTGGAATAGGGTCGGCTCCGTTTGTTCCATCATCATTAGCTGAAGCTTCGTTTCTTATAGTTTCAAGACCGGCAGGAATTGGGGCAGAATCTGCAACCACAACATCCACTGTTCTTGTTACTGTTTGGCCTGCTGCCAAGGTTATAGTTGGCCAAGTTATTGTAGGGCTTGCAAATACACCTGAATCGCTTGAAGTTAGATAGCCAAGTGAAAGAGGCAATGTGTCGGTAATAACCACTCCGGTAGCATCTTGATTACCATTGTTGGTGATGGTTAAAGTGTAAGTATTTAATTCGTCAGGATCCAAATTGGTTTTACCATCGGTTTTGGTTATGGAAATTTCTGGGGCGGCAATAACTGGGGTTGTTTCGGTTGCTTGGTTATCGGCTAAATTCTGATCCACACCATTAGTACCATCATCAGCAATAGAAACAGTATTGGTAATTGTATCAACACCACTAGGCAAAGGATTATCTACTAAAACAGCAAATGTAATACTTCCAGTAGCTCCAACATTAAAGTTTCCAACATTAAACGAACAAGTTGTTCCAGCGATATCCCCATTTGAACAGCTCCAGCCAACACTAGATCCTGTTGTACTGAAAGTAGTATCATTTGGAACAGTCTCGGTTATAACTACACCAGTGGCGTTTTGGTTGCCAGTATTTGAATAATCAATTTCGTAAGTTACAGTTTGCCCTGGCTGAGTATTAATTCCATTATCGGTCTTAGTTATACTTAAATCTGGGGCTGCATTAGTTGAGCTAATTTCATCATCGGTATTATTGGCAGGGTTCTGATCCACACCATTAGTACCATCATCAGCAATAGAAACAGTATTGGTAATTGTATCAACACCACTAGGCAAAGGATTATCTACTAAAACAGCAAAAGTAATACTTCCAGTAGCCCCAACATTAAAGTTTCCAACATTAAACGAACAAGTTGTTCCAGCCACAGCACCATTAGCACAGCTCCAACCAACACTAGATCCTGTTGTACTGAAAGTAGTATCATTTGGAACAGTCTCGGTTATAACTACACCGGTGGCGTTTTGGTTGCCAATATTATCATAATTCAAAGTATAAATTAGGTTATTTCCTGGAACAGGGGTCGCACCACCATCAGTTTTAGTAATTCTTAAATCTGGGGCTGCATCTAAAGTATCAACATCAGTAGTTGCATTATTCAATGGGGTAGGATCAGCTCCATTGGTTCCATCATCATTAGTAGCAGCGTTGTTAGTTAAACTATTTACACCAGAAGGGAAATTACTGTTTAATGTAACTGTAACCGTCCTGGTTATAATAGCACCGGCAGCAAGTGAAATTGTTGGCCATGTAATAGTTTGTCCGCTTGCAACACCAGCATTTGAAGAAGAATTATAGTTCATTCCAGCAGGCAAAGTATCGGTTATTACCACACCTGATGCCCCTTGGTTACCAACATTTGAAATTGTTAAAGTATAGGTTAAAGTTTGACTTGGTAGAACAGTAGTTTGGCCATCAGTTTTGGTAATTACAATATCTGGGGTGGCGGTAATTGGGGTAGGTTCAGTGGCTTGGTTGTTCAGTGGTGTTGGGTCAATTCCATTAGTTCCATCATCGGTAATTGTGGCCGTGTTGGTTATATTGTTTACCCCAGCAGGTATTGTGGCATTGGTGGTTACGGCGAAGTTTACAGAACCGCTTGTACCTACCGAAAGGTTGCCAATGGTAAAGTTACAAACACTTCCAGCTATAGCTCCATTAGTACAACTCCAACCCGATGTTGAGCCGGCAGAATTGAAGGTTGTATTGGCAGGAACAGTTTCAGAAATTACCACACCAGTAGCATTTTGATTGCCCACATTGTTGTATCCCAAAGTATAGGTAATTAAGTCACCAGTAGTTACAGTTACATTGCCGTCGGTTTTGGTTATGGTTAAATCTGGGGTGGCATTTAAAACATCAACATCTGTAGCTTGGTTATTTAGTGGCGTTAAATCTGCTCCATGGGTTCCATCGTCAACTACGCTGGCATTGTTGGTAAGGCTGGTTACTCCGCTTGGTACTGAAGCATTTACTTGAACTGCAAATCTTACAATTCTGGTCTGACCTGGGTTTAAAGTTCCAATATTTATAGTGTATGGTCCTGTTCCACTCCAAACATCTGGTAAACTATTTGTGGCGCTAAAAGTTGTATTAGCAGGAAGGTTTTCAGTAATTGTAACATTATCTGCCCTGTAAGTTCCGCTATTGGTAACAGTAAGGTTATAAACTAGGTTTTGACCTGGAATTACTGTGGTTTGGGCATCAGTTTTGGTTAAAACTAAATCTGGAACTTGAATAACTAAGTTGGCATTTCCACTAACAACTGGTTCTAATCTTTCAAAAGCTGAAACACCGGAAAGGGTAGTAGCTTGGGTAACAGAAGCCGAGTTATTAATAGTTTGACCTCCCGCTAATGAGCTTTGAATTTGAGCTGAAAATACAAATACTCTGTTCTGACCGGCAGGAATATTTCCACCTGTGTAAGTTACCATTGTATTGCCGCCACTTGGAGCAGTTGAGTATGTAAATCCTACTGGGGTGGTAATAGGTGTAATGTTAGTAAAGTGGGAACTTGTGTTAACTAAATCTTGAATATTAGTTTCGAAAGAAGTAGATCCACCGCTATTTGTGGCAGTTAATGTAATATTTACCACATCATTTGGTGCAGCGCTGGATGGGCTGAACACCTTGGTAATACTCATCACTGGTTCTAAAACTGTAATGCTTACTGGGGTAGGATCAGCTACTGTAACATCAAGTAAAGTGGTAGGGTTTTGATAAATTAAACTAGAGTTATTAACCAACACCAAGTTATTAACATTGGAAGGTAAATTGTTCACTCTGGTTGTAACACGAATAATAAAGGTGTTATCGGTTATTATATTATCTGCACCAACAGTGGTATTTCCGAAATTCCATGTAGCATTTTGGCCAGCTACACTTAAAGTTTCAGGGTTTAAAGTACCATTAAAATCTTGGCTTAAAGCCCCTGAACTTGCCGCAGCAGTGGTAATTATCTGGTAACTAACTAAATCTAAACCAACTGGCAAAGTGTCTCTGACTCTTAAATTGTTAATAATACCCTCTTGTAGGTTCACTCTAATGTCGAAAACTGGCTGCTCTCCTATTGTGTAACTGGTAATTGGAGGTGTAATTTTATCAACTCCTAAACTAGTACCAGTTGGAATATTAAAGGAAGCAAAAGTCTGATAATCGTTTTGAGCTGGCAGGGTTGTTCCAGTTCTTTCAGTTGAAGTTGCAGGGCTAATTGGGGTAACAGAACCAGTTGGGTTAGAGGCAGTTCCAGTTCCAGGCAGGGAAGTATATCTTAAACTTGGATTGCTTTGTAAATTAGCTCCAAGGTTGAAGGCGCTAATAACTTGTCCGGTTATTCTTACTGTAATTGAATCGCCTGGGTTTAATCTGTCAAAAACTAAGCTTGCAAGACCAGTTGGGGTTATAGAATTGTCGGTTACATTGGTATAGCCAGGTTTAGAAGTTACGGTAACAGTTAACAAATCAAAGTTAGAACTTAGTTGATCTACCAAAGTTAAATCAAAAGCCGGTGAAGCATTATTTCCAGTGGCAGTGTTACTGAAAGTAATATTATATTCAATCGGATCACCAGCATCGGTAGGAACAACTACTAAAGATTCAGCCAAATTATTAATCAACGGTTCTGCCACTTGAATGTTAAGGGCTGTTGAAGTTCCAACCAGGGTAGATGTATTTATAAAGCTTTGGAAAGTGTTAGCTAAAGTGGTATTTGTAACTGCCGAAGTGGTTTGGTTGAAGGCTTGGTTACCAGCCACATTGGAAACTAAAGCATTAAATTCCACAATAACGAATTCTTCATTAACATCATTATCGGTATTAGTAATGCTTCCAAGCACAAAACTTGGGTCAGTCCCATCGTTAAATGGGCTTCCAGTAATATTTCCACCCGGAAGAGCACAAGTGGCAGTAATTGCATTGCTAGAACCTACCTGATTACAGCCAACCGCCAAAGCACCTAGGCTTGAAACCACACCTCCGTTTGAACTTGTGGCGTAAAGAGCAGTTCCATCGTTAATAAAGGTAAGCCCAGCTGGCAGGTTATCGGTTAAAACAAGGGCTGGGGTAATTCCTTCAGGTACACGAATGGCCATTCTGTATCTTACAATTTCACCAACTGCTAATCTTTCCACACCAGCTACATTGCCTGTGAAGCTCTCAGAGGTGGTAACAATAGTTTTTAAAGGAATAGTTCCAAGTACAGTAAAGTTGGCAGTTCCTGCAGCACGGTAATTGTTTGCAGCACCTCCAACATCGCCAATATTTCCTGTTCTTTCTGTGGCTAAGGTGTTGAAAGTGGATTGAGTAGTGGAAATTATTCCTGGTAAAGAAGTCCACTGGGTGTTGGCCACATTGGCAATAAGTTGGGAAGGATTTACATTGGTATTTACTATAGCTTGGAATCTAAACACCGAAGTTGTTGCAAGCGGGAGTGTTGTCCAGGTGGCCGTAATAGTTCCACTAGCTTCGGTTAAAGTAGTTGGTACAGCACCTGAAAAATAGGCTAAAGTTCCAGTTTGGTAAGTAATTCCAGCAGGAATAATATCGCTTAAGCTGACCTCTGATGCTGCTAAGTTTGAAGCTCCGGAATGGTTTACTGTAACTGTGTAAGTAATAATATCATTGGCGTCTCCAGTGGCCACGCTGGCAGTTTTGCTGGTTAACAAAGTTGGCTCTACAACTACAACATTGGTTGCTGAAACGGCCGCTAAACTTTGGGCAGAACCATTATTCCAGTTATAAACAACAGAGTTATTTAAGCCAGTTCCCCTAACGGCTCCTGCGGTATTTATCACCACAACTGTATAATCTATGGTAATGGTTTCTGCTACGGCATTGTTGGTGTTCACATTGGTTAAAGTGCCAAAGTTTAAAGTTAGCACTCTTCCAGCATTAGTCGCGCCAGCCCCGCTACTTGAAATAACCCGGTTAGCTAAAACTGTTGGATAACCGCCTACTATGCTGGTTGTTAAATCGGTTGAACTGGAGGTAATTGAATCTACAGAAACAAAAGCAAGCCCTGAATCCAATGTGTCCACAATAGTTGAACTCGGCGAGGTTCCTTCTGGTACAGTAACTACAACACGATATTGAACTTGTTCACCAATAGCTACATTTAATCCAGCAGTACTAGCCTGGTTAGTGCCAAGAATTGATTTGGCAGTTGTTGCAGCCCTTAAAGTTACATTAGCCGAATCGGTTAAGGAAGAAGAAAGGAAGTTTGGCCCAGCTACTGAAGCAGTATAATTAGAAAGAATGCTTTGGTTAGTTAATACCTGTCTTGGAGAAGCTGAAGTTGCAACTGCTAAATCATAACTTACAACAACTATATTGGTTCCGCTAGTAGCATCAAAAGCTGAAATTGCACCTTGAATTCCACTTGGGTCGGTCAACCTAATTCCACTTTGTACCCATGGGTTTGTATCTAATGGGTTTACTGGGGTAAAGGCTAGTGGCGTTCCGGCCCCGTTAGTAACACATAAATTTAATCCTCCTGTTGGAATTGTAAGCCCTGCTGGTAAAACATCGTTTAAAGTAACATTAAAGGCTCCTCTTGGCCCAAGACCAGTATTTTCAACTGTAGTTACCATGGTTACTAAATCGCCTGCGTCTAAACCGCTTATGTCACTTGTGATTGGTGTTGCGGTTCTGTTAGTTGAATTAATTGTTCCAGTAAATCTGTGATTGGCAAAAGTACAACTTGTACCACCTGGGTTGTTGAAAGTAACAGGCCCTCTGGTTACCGGTGTATAAACTGCTGCAGGAACATCGCTGGAAACTATGCCTTTGGTTGTATTTAATCCAGGCAATGAAAGAATAACAGGAACTATAGCATCGGCTACTTGGCCTGTGGAATTGGTTGTTCCAACATTAGAACGAACTTGGTTTACTAAATTTACGCCATCGGCAAAAGGTGTGTCGGTAACTGTTAGGGTGAATAAAATATCGGCTGTACTTGGCCTGTTCAAGGGGTCGTCAAAATTTCCATAACTGAAGCGTACCGAGTTGCTTGGTACATCAATTGCAATAGTAGGAGTTAGCGATGAAATTCCAAAAAAACTATCGGAAGGACCAAATTTGGCAGTATTTGTTGGAGGCGGTGTGGCACTAACTGTTGTGTCAAAGGTTGTGTTAATTCCAGCAGTAGAAAGAGCAGGTAATGGAACGAAATCTTCTAAGTAAAAATTTTCTTCATCAGAAACTGGGAAATTATATCTAAGTCTATAGGTTATTTCATCACCTGGGCTTATTCTAAGTGGGCTTGGAAGGGTTGTGTTACCGTTAATTGCATAAACATCTTTTTGGGTTGTACCAAGACCAATGGTTACGGTTGCACCGCTAGTGTCGGCTTCGGTTTGCCCGTTTAGGGTTAAGTTGGAATTATTAAGCAGACTTCCATTAATTGTTACCCCACCTGTAAGAATATCTCCAATATCCACACTTTGATCGCCTGAAGGAAAATCGTTATTAAAATCATCTTGAACAATCATTCTAAACACAATCTGCCCAGTGGTTGCCCCTAAATTAGTGGTGGTACAATTGGCTGCGCCTCCTAATGTAGGAATACAACCTCCTAAAACTTGAGTGTTTAAACCTCTGGCAGCTAATTCTGCATTTAAATTAAAATCAATGGTCGATTGGCCAGTCACCATCATGTCCCTGGTTACCGTAAAACTTGAAGGGCTGAATCCGCCTGAAGTATTGCTTCCTTGTTCGGTTAAACTTAGGGTTGGGGTAAAAGAAGTGTCGAAAGTTTGGCCATCTGAAATAATGTCGGTTAAGTTTAGGTTTTGGAAGGCAAAATAATCTGAAATCTGGAAGTTTAAGGTGTATTGAAGTACACTGCCAGATCTAGCACCGCCTCCGCCAACAACTGCCACCCCTTTTTGTACAGCTATAGATCGTAAATTCAAAGTATGATCAACCAAAGTAGCGTCACTAGTAACTGTTGTTGGTAAGTCTCTAGAATCAACCGGGGCCCAAGTTCCATTGCCCTTAGCGTCGTTTATTGCAGTTACATCATCTCCTGTTAAATGGCTTATAACTGGGGTACTATCTGCGTTATTATCTGTTCCGAATACTGAAAAAGTCAGCGTTGCGTCGGCGGCTGAAGTAGTTCCAGTTACCGAGGGCCAAGTTACCCTTAATTCGTTATTGGGGGAATTAGCTGGAGAACCCACCGTTGGGGTTAAATTCACCACTGCCCCAGCAGGGGAAGTAGCATTTACCGAAACAAAAGCCAGATTGTTAGGAAGAAAATCTTGTAAACGAAGGGCGGTAATGGTTTGCCCGTCAGCAATGTTGGCGGTTACAGTATATTGCCTTACAAAATTTGGTCCTGTGGTTGTTTCATCTTCAGGCCCAATGTATGCTTTAGCAATACTAAAAATTACAGGAGTGGTGCTATTGTTACTAAAAGCGCTTAAAATACTAGGATCAGTAGTAAAATCGTTCAAAGGAGTATTCCCAAATCTGAACCCAGCTCTACTTTGTATGGTCAGCGGAGTACCAACATCGGCTAGGGCGCTTAAACTTGCGGTTACAGAAATTGGAGCAGCAGGCTGAGTTGGTACAAAAGAGCCGAAAGGTAGGGCTAGAACAACCAATTTATCTCCAGGAGTTCCACAAACAGTGGTCGGAACCCCAGCATTAGTAACAGCCAGTGGGTGATTTACAGGGGTTTGACCAAAGCTACAACCAGCCCCAGAAACCGGAAAAGTAAGCTGGTAATTGGTAACTGGAACCCCTAAATAGGTAGCTGAAACAAAATCTATACCATCATCAATAGCAACACCGGCTCCGTCTGCCCCGGTTACAGGTAAAATAAGATCAACGAAAGGTGAATAACCAACGGTGGTACCTGCATTATTAAAACTTGTAGTAAAGGTAAAATTCTGCCCCAACATGTTGGTAGCAGGAAGCGCGGTGGTTGCATTGGCAACGGCTAAAGCAGAGGCTGGAACTGGGTTTGAAAGGTTCTGAAAACTGTTAAAAAGATAGGAAATAAGAAGCAAAAGCAGTAAAACAACCCAAATTCCGTTTTTAAACATCCAATACAAAAAAAGCCAAAATAAATTTTTAGGTTTATCATGGTTTTCCAATAAATCTTTCTTTCCAAGCTCGTTATTTTTAATATTAGATTCAATTTTTTCTAATTCCTTCTGCCTTTTAACACTCATCCACTCTTCAAATTTTAATTCTCCTTCAGTTTTGTACTTTCTTAAACTAATAATTCTATACTTGTTCAAAATCACTTCAATAGTATGCAAATTCATCCAAACAACTAATCCAATCAACACAAAAATGCTTATTAATGGCTGAAATCTAAACAAAGTGGCAGGGAATAGAACTGCAAAAAGTAGTGCAGCGGTGCCAAATATTTCTACACACAAATTTAATATCCAATTTTCCTTAGGAAATAGCTTTAAAATTAAACTGGTTCCCATTACAAATAAACTTCCGCCAAGCCAAATTTGCCAATTGGCAGTGTCCCAAAAAAGACTAAAAACCCCAAATACAAGAAGAAAATCAGAACCTAGCTTAGCACCGGTCCAAAAATTTTTCTTCAACAACCTAATATCCATATTAATTTTGGTTTTTGTATTTATTTTTATTTCGATGGATTATACCGGACAAATTCAATATTTGCAATATTGTAGTCGTTTATCGTTTTGAATCCTGAAACAATCGTAGCGGAGACTCCCAGTCTCCAAACTCAGAAGGCTGTAACTAGCAAGTTTACGGCGTTGTTGTCTCATATCATTTTGGATCCTGAAATAAATTCAGGATGACAGCTCGCCAACTCCACGATTACAAAATCGAACCGCCGTACCTCTTTTTTCTACCTCTTCCTGGTAGTGTGGGTGTCTAAAAATGGCCTGAATATACGGGAAACTGGGTTGGCTTTTATTTGCCCGAATTGAATTCTGCTTTCACTGCTAATTAAATGCAGGTATTTTTTAGCTCTGGTAACCCCAACATAGGCCAGGCGAACCTCTTCCTCCATTCCACCAACTTCATTAAAGCTGTTAATATGGGGCAAAAGTCCGTCTTCTACACCAACTAAAAATACTGTTTCATACTCTAAACCTTTGCTTTGGTGCAAGCTCATCAAGCTAATTTTAGGCGAATTTTCGTCTGTATCGTTATCTACTGCGCCCATTAGGGCAATTTGGGCTAGGAAGTTGGTTAATCTTTCCTGCATACTAACGGTGGTATCTTCATCAAAAACAAACATCAAGGAATATAATTCACCAATATTTTCAATTCTAGCCTCGTATTCTTCTTTTATGGGGTATTGACCTTTCAAATATCTGCCATAACCAGTTACAACCAGCAATTGTTTGGTTAAATCTATTAAAGATGTACTAGCCGTCCAGCAACTTTGAATTTTTTGCAGAATATCGAACAGAATGTCTTGAAATTTAGGGGCAAGTGGGTAATTAAAATCTTCTAAATAGGCCAGTATTTTCTCTAAAGTTTTAGGACCAACACCTTCAATAATCAACGGTAAAAACCTACTTAACGAAATTTTATCGTCTCCGTTGGCTAAAAACTTCAAAATTGAAAGAATATCTTTAATTTCCTTTCTATCTAAAAATTTTACACCACTCACCAACCGGTAGGGGAGATGGTACTTAAGGAAAGTTTCCTCTAAAGACCTACTTTGAGCATGGGTTCGGTATAAAACCACACATTTATTCAAGTCTTCTAATTCTGGCCATTTGTATTCAGGCACTCTCCAACTTTCTGGAGTGTAACTTTGCAAACTATAACTTGGGGCAAAAGTGGCGTCTTCTAAATAAACATCAAACATCCTGGAAATAGGGTCGTTATTACTTAGTTTTGTGGCAGGTGAAAATGAAACCGCATCATCCATACTGGCATTTGCATCTGGTTGAAAACTAACATCGTCGTTCTCTAAAACATCGCTGCTATTGGCATTTTTAGGAAGTACATATTGTTCATAAAGTTGCCTAATAATATATTCACCTTCATCTCTTTCATTATTGGCCATGTAATAGTTTACCTTCAACGATTCAGGGTTTTCGGTAAATAGTTCCTTCTTTTTTTGTCTTGGGTTATGGGTTAAAATCTTTTCAGCTAAATCTAAAATAGGCTGGGTAGAACGATAATTTTGGTTTAAAACAATTTCCTTGGTATTTGGATATTCATCTTCAAAATTCAAAATAATTTCTATTTTAGAACCTCTAAAGGCGTAAATGCTTTGGGCATCATCACCAACCACAAAAAGCGACCTTTCACAATCTGCACCAAACACATCTTTCTCCATTTTTCCAAGCAAGGCATAAGGGCATAACAATTTTACCAAATTAAACTGGGCACTATTGGTATCCTGAAACTCGTCGATCATTATATGCCACCAGCGCTGCCTTAAAATTTCCAAAACATCTGTATTATCCCGTAAAATAATATATGGAAGCATTAATAAATCGTCGAAATCTACGCTTTGGCTTTGTTTAAGTTTTTGCTCGTACTTAGCATAAATTTGGTGGAAAATAGGCAAAAAGTCTTTGTTTAACTTTCGGCTATTACTAGAATCCAATAATTCCTGCTTACACTGAGATATAAAGTAAAGAACTAAACTTGGCTGAACATTTTTTTCGCTAATATCCAATTCCTTTAAAATAGAACGAACAATTTTCTTCTGTTCGTCTGAATCTAAAATGCTAAATTCCTTCTTTAAATCAATTTTACTGCCAAATTCACGCAAAAGCCTAACCCCCAGTGAGTGAAAGGTAGCAAGCAAAGGGTTTTGAAGATAATCTTCCTTCCAAAGTGGAATTTCAGGTAAATTCATGCCAACATCGCCCAACAAAGTATGAACCCTTTTGTTCATTTCCTTGGCAGCTTTATTGGTGAAGGTTAAGCACAAAATTCTTCCCGGAACCTGGTCGTTAGCAATTAGAAAAGCCACTCTTCTGGTTAAAACCGCAGTTTTTCCACTTCCAGCCCCAGCAATTACCAAAGTAGAACCAGTAACGCTTTGCACGGCTTCAGCTTGATTAGCATTCAGATTATCTAGAATTATACCTTCCTTCATAAATTAAGCATTTAAAGCCTTATTTTGAATAAGTAAATCTTTTTCTTCCCTAATTCTTGAAACTAGAATTTTATACAATGTTTGAATAAGAATCATCAGCACTGGGGCGATTATAAAGCCCATAATTCCAAAAATTACCAAACCGGTGAAAATACTGGTTAAAATAAGTAAAGGGTTTCCGCTTTCGCCGCCGGCAATAACTCTTGGAAGAAGCACATAGTTAGTGTACAAAATAATTAATTCTGCAATTGGAATGAAAATTATGGCCGCAAGCGGGTTTACCTGGAAAAGTAGAATAATTGGAATTGCGTAACCAAGTTCGGAAGGGGATAATGGTAATAAACCAATTAAAAATACTGCAATAGCCACAATTGTAACATTTGGAAGACCAAAGAACAACATAACAAGAACCACAACAACTGTGTGAATAGCACCAGAAAGCAAACTTGCATAAATAACATTTCGAATACCAACAGTTAAATCTTGTTTAATTTCTTTTATTTCAGAATCTACTAATGGGGTTATTTCAAACAAGTCATCAAGCCATTTTTTGCCGTAAACTAGACCGTTAAACCAAGCAAGATAGAAAATTACTAAATATAATAATTGGGTAAAAACATAATTAAAGGCTTGCCTGCTTACCCCAAAAGCATTGTTTATATTTTCCTGGCTAAATATTTCGCTAATATTTTTATCACTACTATTTTGCCCAGTTAGGTTGGAATTTATAAAAGCTCTGGCTTTAAGAACCTCTACTCCTTCACGCAAATCGTCTTTAGTTAGGCTGAAATTTTTGCTAAAATCAATCACCGATTCATTATCTGGTAATTCGTCTAGAAAGTTTATTATGGCGATCCCAAATTTAGGCACTTCTTTTACAAGTTCCCGGGTCATTACATTAATAATTGTAATGAAAGTGGTGGAAAGTACCAAAATTGTAACAAAAGCAGCAAGGCCAGATTTAATTTTTCCAAACTTTATTTTGTTATGTAAAAAGTTGTAAATAGGATAGCTTAAAGCCGCGAAAATAAAACCAAGCAGTAGGGGGGTAATATATGGTTGATTGAATATCCACAAAGCAACAACAATAATGGCGAATAGTAAAATGCTAAGCCAATGCGGCCATTGCCTGTTTGAAACGGAAGCAGTTTTATGGGAAGTCATGATAAGTAAAGCCTTATCTGTACGGTTTGGTTTGTCAATAGGGAAGGAAAGACCATAGATTGAACTCCATAGACCATGTAACGGCGATGTTTACCTCCTCTAGTAGTGCTTAGTTAATACGATGTGCTTATTTCTTTTGCTTCTCAACTCTACAAAAAAACTTTCTAGGTATTACGACAAAATATATTTGCCAAGTCTATCTTTTCTATACAAGTTTAAGCTTAAAAACTTTATATGTTAAAAAGTATTTATAAAAAGTTAGGAATCGAGGTAGATATACAATCTAGTAAAAATATTTTTATTAATAAATCAATTAACAAGATAGTGAATCTTAAAGTTTTTCATAATAATGGTGAGAATATATTTTCCAGACTAACTTTCATGCTGTGTAATGAATGTGGTGTAAAATATAGCCCATTGATTGAATACAAGGGGATTAATTCTATTTTAAATGTTAATAAATTTTCTGATTTGTTAGTAAGATTGCAAATTTTAATTAATTTGTCTTTTTCTGATAAGGAAATTAATTCTGGTCAGTCCAATTCTCCTTACTCTATTTTAGTTAGTATTATTGCTGTTGGTTTTAAAGAAAGTCCTGTAGATTTAGGCTATGCCGTACAAGATAATAAAAAACAGCCTGCAACAATTTATAAAAAAGGAGTCTCTTTTCTTGACGAAAAAGTTGTTTTGGAGGTTTTAGATTGGTTAGAAAACTTTCCTAAGGCTAAAAATAATTATTCTGATGCAATTAAATTTTTTTTACGAAAGGATTACGCCAACTCACTTACTAATTCTTATTCTGCTTTGGAGTCAGTAGCAAAGCAAGTTTTAGACAGTCAAGCATCTTTAGATAATGATAGGACAAGAAACCACCTTATTAGTAAGTTAAATTTAGACAATGAATGGGAAAAGGTTCTTTTGCATTTATCTAGAGTTTCCCATGAGTTTTCAACTAGACACGGTGGGAATAATAGCTCAAATTGTACAGAAGCACAGGCCGAATTTTATCTCTATCAAACAGGAGCATATTTAAGATTGATTTCAAGAACTATTTTAAACTAATACAAAACCCTTCAAAATATCCCCGTTATTGTAAAGAATTAATTGGGGGTTAAAAAACCAGCACGGGGTGGCTGGAGTTGCTTAGATTACTTGAGTTGATGAACAAGTAGTTTTTTTTGCGTTTGGGAAAATACTCTTAAAAAACCATCTATTTTATTTTCAGTAATTTCAGAGAAAAGAGACATCTCTGTAATTTGAAAAGCATACATAAAATTAAGGAAATGGCAAACGGTTACAATTTTATCACCTTCATGCAATATAACTAGTGAAAACCAGACTGGCATCCACTTTCCTTCAGTCATTATTTCAATTTGCCATGAAGAGTCTTCTTCTGAAATGTTTCCGACTCTAACCTTTCCTGACAAGTTTCTATTGAGATCGGCAACCAGTTTTTTTATTAATTCTGGTTTTTCCAGTGCTTTGCTTTGCATACTTTCCTCAGCAAAATTATCAACACTTCATCTATCCTCACTTTTTTAACTTCGTCAAAGGTTTATTTGGTAATTCTTAGTATTGGAAACTGATTTTTAAGTTTGTGGCTTGTGAACTTTGTTGCTACCCCCTCCGTGTTGCCTTGGGCTAGTAAACTACGCCCCTACGATCCTCGTGTTGCCCTGGGTGAAAGTAAATTTCGCCCCTACGGCCTCGTTTTTGCCATGGCGATTGTGAAAATCGCCGGCGCTACCCCCAAGCCTTCGGCTTGACCCCTTACCAGGGGTACTTTAATCCAGTTTAAACAGGTTTTTTATAATTAGTTCTAGTTCTTCTCTGGAATATTCGGTTAGGCAGTCTAAAATTCCTTTGCCTACCAGGTTTCTACCCATACTTTCTACACCTCCTTTTATAGCCATAATTTGAATTAGGGTTTCGTCGCAGGCGTCGTTTGCTAGTACATCTTTTTTCACAGTCTCTAATTGACCAATAATTTTGTTTATAGAAGATAAAGTATTTTGTTTGTCTTTTTCAGATAATATAAAATGTTTTCCTACAGTTGTTTTTGTTTTGTTGAAGTTCATAGTAATTTATACAAACTTTAAATATTTGAAATGTCAAACCATACCCCCCTAGGGTTGACAGCAATATTAATTTTACTTTGTCTGTAAAAGAATCTATTTCAATTTCTTATGCAAAAGGCTAATAACACTAATTCAAACAAAACTATTTTAATGTTCTCAGGTATCGCAGCTGCAGTAATAATTATTGGAGCAGGGGGATTTATTTTGTATTCTTCTAGTTTAAAAGTAGCTGATCAAAAGAAAAAAGATGAGGAACTGGCAATGGTAAAAAATAATGACATAGATTTAAAAATATCTGATAATAATCAACCAATGAACAAGAATTCAACCAATGCTGCCATGAATACACCAGGGTTGTGGAAGCCGTTCAGCAATGATCTTGTAAGTTCAGCAAGCGGTGATAAAAAAGTAGTGTTGTTTTTCAACGCAAGCTGGTGTCCTACTTGCCAATCCACTGTTAAAGACATCAACGCTAATCTTTCTAAATTAGACCCAAACTTAATTTTACTAAGTGCCGACTATGATAAGGAAATAAGTTTAAGACAGAAATATGGTGTAACTTATCAACACACTTTCGTTCAGGTAAATTCTAACGGAGATTTAATTAAAAAGAAAAACGGACTAGACACTGTAAGTCAGATTAATGCTTTCATCAATTAATATAGTATTTTCAAATCTACCCCTTAAATGCCTACATTAATTGTTTTATCATACATTTCAGGGGCTCTAACTGTTTTGGCACCTTGTGTACTTCCACTGTTACCTATTATTCTTGGAAGCTCGGTTGATAGCAAGAATAAATGGAAACCTTATTTGGTAATTCTTGGTTTGGTACTTTCCTTAACCATTTTTACTATTTTATTGAAGGCCAGCACCACTTTAATAAGTATTGATCCTAATTTTTGGAAATATCTTTCTGGTGGAATAGTTTCGCTATTTGGATTAATCTATATTTTTCCTAATTTGTGGGATAACATCTCGGCAAAACTGAATTTATCTTCAAAAGCCGATAAGCAACTGGAAAAAGCTTCGGTAAATGAAAGTTGGTTTGGCTCTATTTTAGTTGGCGCCGCCTTGGGCCCTGTGTTTGCAAGTTGCAGCCCTACATATGCTTTAATTATTGCCACTGTTTTACCAGTTAATTTCTGGGAAGGTTTACTTTATATTATAATTTACAGCCTAGGCCTTGCTTCAATAATGCTTGCTATTGCTTTGCTTGGAAGACAATTTATTTCTAAAGTCAAAGTTCTTGCTAACCCTAATGGCTTATTTAAAAAGGTTTTGGGCATAATTTTCATAATTGTTGGAATTAGCGTAATAACAGGTTTCGATAGAGTAGTAGAAACAAACATTTTAAATTCCGGTTTTTTTGATGTAACTAAAATTGAACGAAATTTACTTGATTCTACTTTGGTTGTTGAGTAGTTTATGATGTTTGGTTTGTGAAGTTAGTGATTTCACCTCATTTTGCCTTTGGCGTCGCGGTGGTCGCCGCTACGGGGCTTGTATAACCCTCGTTTTGCCACTGGCGAAAGTAAATTTCGCCCCTGCGGCCTCGTTTTGTCTGTGGTTCGTAAACTTCACCGCTACGGTTTTACTATGTTTTCTGGGTGGGTTCCGTATGGGTTTACATGCAGTGGAGAGGAAAGAACCCTGGTGGTTTTGTAGGCTAGGTGAATATCGGCTGCGTTGAATTTGTGTAGAATTTGTCTGGAATATTCTTCTACTGTTTCCCTGTGTCTTTCTCTTCTAGCTGCGAACCAAATAACGAATTGAACACCGTCGGCTCCAATATTTAGATAAATTTTAGGTTTGTAAATTGTTTTTAAATTATACACATCATCCAGCAAACTGTCTTTATGATCGAGGGCATAATCAAACTGTTTGTTTGCTATTTCATGAAGAATATTACTGGCTTTTTCATAATCGGATTCAAATGTAATGGTTGTGTCAATAGCGTGCCAAAGCAGTTTATTATCATAGGTGAAGTTCACAAGGCCTTCCTTTAAAATTAGATTATTAGGAAAGGAAACTGTTTTTCCAGTATAAAATTCTTTATCAAGACCTTCTCCACCTACTATTTCTTTAAGTGTGGTCCTGAAAACACCAATTTCAATTACTTTTCCTGTAAAAACATCTCTATTACTATGAAGTTCTATAAGGTCGCCGTTTTTGTATTGATTTTTTAATTTGATCATTATCCAGGCAAAAAAGGAGGAAACAAAGTCTTGCAATGCCACCACTAAAGCCGCTGAAAGAACACCGAATGAGGTAATTAGAAAGGTTAAATTACCAACGAAGGCAAAAAGAATGGTTACCAAAGATGAAATAATGAACAACGCACTGGCTGCAAATCTGAAAATTCTATAAAAAGTATCGTTTTTTATAACCTTTTTCCCAATCCACAAAAATAGTCGTAAAGTAAGCCAATACAAAGCAACTATGCCAATATACAACAGGAATTTAGCCCCAAGGTTCAAAAGACTGTCTCTTAATTCAAGTTCGTTGTTGAAAACTGCAGTGTTGCTTCCGCCTGTAGAGGGTAGGGTAAGATTAGGGGTTTGGGCCTGAATTGAAATTGAAGAAAACAGAAAATTAACCAAACCAAAGGCAAGCAAAATTAATTTTTTTATGTTTATGTTTTTCATCTTCTATTATGTCTATTTAGTATACATAAAGAGGGGCTAATTGGCAAAAGATTTTGATTATAATTGTAAACCTATTTGCTTTTAAAATTCCCTGGGTTTAGTTCTGCTATTTTATTATATTGTTGATAATATTGCTTTGCTGCTTTAGTATTTGCATCATGGTATACCTGTTATTCAGGTCTGTGTAGGCTGGATGGATATCTTTAGGTTCTGATAAAACTGCAATAATCGGAGATGCATTAGAACCAGGAAAGTATTCTGGATTAAGTTTAATAGTTGCTCCTATTCCATTTTCTCTAGTCATTTTGTTCATTAAGTTTAATAATTCCTCAGTCTTTTCAGGGAAGTGTTGAATGTTTGACCCATTTTTATAATTTCTAGCAAATCCCGAGTCGGCAGTGTTTAATTTATCAAAATACTCCGCCAGACCTGCATTTAGCTTTTTAACATACTCTGGTCCTTGTGTTGTGGTGTATAAAAGAGCCTCCTGCGCCTCTCCTGATAAATCAGAAAAATTTTTAATAGTACCTTCTGCCCATTTGATTTCATCAGCTTCTGTGAAAAAAACCGATCTAAATGTTTCGTCAGTATTTTTTTGAAAATCGTTATTTTTATTAATTGTTGTATGAAAATCAATATAATCTTGTACAAAGGTAAAAGTTTGTAATTCTTCAAACATAATTAAGTTCGAGTTGTTATTATCTACGCCGTCTATGGTTTGTAGTAAAAGATTTCGCCATTCATCACTTCTTAATTTAATTTGAGGATTTTCAGCTAACTTTGCTTTAAATTCTTTTACAATTTGATTACCTCTTGCTAAGTTTTCTCTATTTTCATTAGAAAAAAGATGTTGTAAATTTTGTTGAGGAAGACTGGGATTAAAGGTAATTTCAGCTTGTAAAACATTTCCCTTCAATTTCCATCCGCTGTTGTCTGCCCAAGCACGACCTTCCTTCAATGAATAAACTGTTTCAACAAAGTCCAAACCAACTTCTTTAGCGAGACTATTAAGCTCCTGATATGGTAACTGATACCTAAGACTGTTATTAGCGTTTAGGGTGTTCCGTTTTAAAAATTCAACTGTCATTAAATATTCATCATTGGCCTTAGTTGATTCAATAATTGTTCCAGGTAGTATTGCTTCTCTTGTTTTGTCATGTTTGTCTGTAGGGTTGTTGTTTGCGTAGGCAGACAATTTAGCCATTATCTCCGCCTCGTTACCACCTCTATACTTTTCTCTAGCTAATTCAAATAACCCAAATTGCTTCATCATTTTTATGAAAGCTACGCCCAAAGTTCTATCTCGAATTTCGGCATCTAGTAATGGATAATTTATCAATAAAGTGCCATCTACTTGCTCTTTTACTAACCATTTGGCTTTAAGGAATGTCATAAACTGATCTTTATTATAGTTTTCCCATTTCTGATTCGTCAGTTCTGTGTTTTCTTTGTATTGCTTACTGGAATTTTCAGGTGGTGTATATTTTGGTGTTGTATAATCATAATCTGTTTTACTGGCTAAAATTTTTATGTTCTCTTTCTGCAATAGTTTTTCTGGCCCACCTTCATAGGCCGAATACTTACTATCCGCTTCTGGAAATAGTTGATTGGCTAATTGAAGAGGAACATCGGCTAGGAATGGTTTAACACGATTATTAATTGTTGATAGCGAATTTTCATAAATTGTTTGTGGTAAATGAAAAACCACAGAACCATATAAATTTTCTTTAGTTTCAATTAATTTATTTAGAAGATCTGTCTTAGTTAGGCCAGACATATCATCTAGTTGGCCTTCATAACCTTTTAGCAAATCTTTTATTCTAGTAAATTTTGCCTCGTCATCAGCCTGAATAGTGGAAATTCTACTAATCAACATATCCAGATTACTTAGAGTTAGTTTCTTCTTTTCAGCTGTGTTTAAAGTAGGTGTGTTTTTTAACAATTTATCTTCTTTAGTAGATTTTAATTCTATCTTCGGTGTTATCGGCGGTAATTGTGTATATTCCATAATTACGGTTTCAAAGCATTATATTATAACTATATTCAATTGGCAAAAAGGTGAGGTGTTAGATTCTATTCCAGTACATTACTTTATACGAAGTCAATTTTTTTATATTCCAAACTCGCTAACAAGTTTGACATTAACCCTCCTTTGGTGTTGCATAGAAAGGTGAATATCTGGGAAAATGTTAAAAATAAGCTAACAGTAGATGAGGTAATTTCAAGCTATATTCCCATACAAAATAATGGGGCTAATTTCCGCTGTGTTTGCCCATTTCATAGGGAAAAAAGCCCATCTTTAATCATTTCTCCGCAGAAAGGGATTTGGCATTGTTTTGGGTGCGGGCAGGGGGGTGATATTTTTAAATTTGTTGAAGAGTACGAACATATTACTAAGGCTGAAGCTTTGCAAATTCTGGCTAAAAAAGCAGGGGTAGAGCTTGAAAAAATGGAAAGAAAACCAGTTTCCAAAGAACAGGTTAGCCAGCAGGAGCTTGGCTTTAAGTATCTAGATTTTGGGGCGAATACCTTTCATAAAGTACTAATCAAGCTTTTAGAGGACAGAAATAATCGGGTTACCCAATATTGTTTATCCAGGGGGCTTACTTTGGAAACAATTAAATTATTCCAAATCGGCTATGCTCCAACTGGTAATTTTTTGTTGAAATTAGGGGAAAAACATAATTTAGATCAAAATATTTTATACGAAGTCGGTTTACTTAAGAAAGAAGAAGGCAAAGAAATTAAAGACAAGTTTACTGATAGGTTAATTCTGCCTATTTGGGATAAAACAGGAAAAGTAGTGGGTTTTACAGGAAGATCTATTCCACCAGATAAGGTTGAAAGGCCTAAATATTTAAACTCGCCGCAAACTGAATGGTTTAACAAAAGCCAGATTTGGTACGGTTGGCATTTGGCCAGAACCCATATTCTTCAAGAAAAAAAAGCAATCGTGGTAGAAGGAAACATGGATGTTGTAGCCAGTTTTCAAAAAAATTTAGAATACACCATAGCTTCGCAGGGTACTTCTTTTACCGAAACTCAGATTAAAAATTTATCGTCGATAACTAAAAATGTGTGGCTTGCTTTTGATAACGACGAAGCCGGAAAACTTAGTGGAGATAAGTTCTTTAAAATGGCTTGTTTGTACAATTTAAAAGTGGACAAGGTAATAATTCCTGAAACTTTTAAAGATTTGGATGAATACTTAAAATCTGCGGAAAATGTTGTTTTGGAAACTGAAAACTATTTAGATTACGCCATTAAACAGAAACAAGCACAGCTTTCAAGCCAAGATTCCGACATTCAAAAACAAGCCGTTTTATATATTCTTGATTTAATATCTTCGCTGGATGAAATCAGCAGGGAACAATATTTATTAAAGTTAAATAAAATAACTAATTTGTCGGTTAACATTTTATCTAATCAATTACATTCTGCCCAAAAGGCCGAAAATATTGTTGAATTCCAGGAAGTTAATCACATTATTGAAAATAAGGATAAGTCCAGCTTGCTTGTGTGGCAAAGTTTGGTAGCTTCATTAATAAATGAAAATTATGGGAAGGGTTTGGCAAGTTTGTATTTGCTATTAAAACATCTTTTCCCACACGATTTAATTCAGCCAAGTCTTGAAGAATATATACTTCAAAATAAAGACGAATTAGAATTAATTAAGGAAAATGTAATGTCGCAACAGGTTTCAAAAAATACTTTCACAGAATCTTTAACCGCCTTTATAGATAGCAAAACAGTGCAATTATTCCAAAACCAAGACTTAAAAGAACACTATCTAAACTGGAAACAAAAAGGAGTGGGGTAACTTGTTTGGCAGGAGTGGTTCGTAAACTTCGCCTCTACAATATATCCTACCTTAATCCATAATCTTCACCTCCTCAACCATAACTAAACCTAACTTTTCTAATGCTTCGCTTTTAACCTTGTTGATAATTTCCAGGGTTTCCGCCGCTGTTCCGCCGCCTAAGTTTACTATAAAATTGCCGTGGGTTTCTGGTATTTGCATATTTCCAACTTTGTAACCCCGCATTCCTAAAAGTTTATCTATAACATAACCAGCACTTGGGTTAGGCAAGTTTAGCCTTGTTTTATCTTCTTCCGTAAGGTTTTTGAACACCGAACCACAGCTTTTTCTTGGTTGAACTTTCTTCCTTCGAAGCCAATCCATAGCAACCAGTTTAGATCTTTCCACATCGCCTTCAAACAAATTTAAAGTTACCGATAACACAATAATTTCAGGTTTTTCCCTTAACACACTTTGGTCATACCCGAAATTGAAAAATTCAGCAGTAACTTCCCTTATTTCCCCATTTTCATCTATAATCTGGGCCGAAGAAAATCTTTCCGAAAAATGATGGGTTCCCCCGTGAATATTGTTAAACAAAGCACCTCCCATTGTGCTTGGAATTCCGGCATACCACTGTAAACCAGACAAATTATTTTTTAAACACCAAGCAATTGCAAACCCAATATCCACTCCAGAATCGAACTTAACTTGTTTAATTTCACCAGTTTCAACATAATCTAAATCAGCAAACTTTAAAAAGTTCTCATCCCCAGTTTCATTATGCCTATGCGGAACCTCAACCGTAGGGGAGATGCTCGCCATCTCCTTGTTTTCCAAGTCATCTAATTCGCCCAGGTTGCCACCTCCCAAAACCTCAATTCCCTTAGTTTTATTAACAATCACCAAGCCCTTCAAGCCTTCATCAGGCACTAAAACATTAGATCCGTTCCCTAAAATATAGAATTTAAGACTATTTTGTTTAGCAACCTTCACAGCCTCGATAATTTCCTCGCTGGTTTTAGCTTCCAAAAAAAATTCAGCTTCTCCACCAATTCCCCAAGTGGTGTAGGGTGCTAAAATTACATGTTGTTGAATTCCTGGAAAGTCCATAGTTATTGAACTAATAAGCTTTAAGAAGTAAGTTTGTCAATACATAAACCATGTGCTACAATGAAAGTATAATTAAAAAAATTAACCATTTATTAAAATATGTCAGAGCAGACACCTAAAAGTAATCTATCCTACTTTGAAAGAATAAAGGGATCGGACCAACTTCAAAAAAGTAATATTGAAAAAAGAAGTGATAAACTACCCACTATTATTTCAATTAATACACAGCCACCTAAACAAAATATAGAAGGAGGGAAACCTAAATTATGGGATATCAAAGGGCACTTAAAGTATATTGATACTGCAGCAGGATTAGCAAAAAAAGAACAAGAAACTAGAATCAATTCACTAACTATTATTCTTAATATAATAGTTGGAACAAATGATGAACTCTTAACTGATGAGCTTGGAAAAATACTGTTAAAAGTGCGTTTAAATAAAGACTCAAATTATACATTGAATAAAGATTTGTCACCAGAACACACAAAATTACTGGTAGATTTGTCAGAAAATATAGCTTCCAGTGATCCTGAAACAGATAAGTTACTTGTTGCAGCCCTGGACAAATTAGGTTGGGAAAACCCTTCTAATGATCCTTATAATATTGCCAGATATATTGGACTTAATGGAAGCAAGTCAATGTTCATAGCTCAGCAGGATGAACATAAAGTTAACCCCAATGAACTAGCTCAAATAATTTCTTATTGGGGAAAAAAGGATGAATCTGCTATTGTTGAACAAAAAAACATTTTTAAGAATGCAGCAAAAAAATTACAAGAAGAAAATGTAGGAAATGCTACAAAACAGGATTATATAGGTAAAAAAATCAATAGACTTTATGCCTTACTTCAAGATTCTGAAGGCAATATTCTGTGTTTCAACAAAGAAGGAATTTATGAAGTTCACAAGTTTGATGAATTAAGTTTAGAGGATACTTCTAAAATTGAAAAAGCTCCAGAAATTAAAAAACAAGAACCTGAAACAGTTGTTGAAAAAAGCTCAGATTTGCCTGACTCAGTATCATCTGAACTGCCAATTGTTGTATTGAATGATGTTTCAGAATCATCTGCGACTCTAGAAAAGGTAGCAGACAACAAGATTATACATAATATCCATAATTTGATAAAAGAATTTAAACTTGAAGAAGATTCGTTTACTAATAATGCACAATTAACTATAAAAGTTATCGAGTTAATTAATAAAGAAATAAAAGAATCCGGACAGACTTTAGATGAATATATTCAATCAAATCCTATATTAATAAAAGAATTATCAGGTGATAGAATTGATTATTTTAAAGATTTAATTGGAAGCGGAAGCGATAAATATGAAAACTATGATAAGTACGCTTTAGCAAAATATGGCTCTGACATTAGAAAAGCTTTTGAACCTGAAAATAAGTTAAGACTGGAGAAAATTCAAGAAGCTTATAAAGCTAAATTTGAATCAATTTTTAAACAACTTAACCTAAAACTTTCAGAAGAAATTTTAAACGCGGCAGTTAATAATCTAGAAAATTCAAGTGAAGAAGCAGCTGAAGCCTTCATATACAAAACCCTAGCAGATCAAATTGTGGCACAGTATGAAGGGTTTAAGGCCAAAAAAGAGTCTGATTATAAAGAAAATTTCGCCAAACAAATTGAAGCCGATTTAAGAAAAGATACACTTAAAAAAATTAAAGACGAAAAATCAAAGAAAATAGAAGAAGCTAAGAAAAATTATAACACAACAGAGGAGAAACTTTTAAAAATTCCAAAATTTGTAGAAAAGCTTGAAGAAATTGAGATTAACTGCTATCACGAAGAGAATGAACTTTTAAAAAATATTACAATTCCAGATTATGAAGCCTATGAAGAAATAGACTTTGAAGATTATATTGAAAAATTGGGTATAACAAATAATTCAATATTGGAAGTTTTACAGCCATTAATTGTTGGTGGAAAAGAGGGAGATACAGGCGTAATTGGGTATGAAGACATTTATATTGCCGAATTAACCAAGCAACTTCAACAAGCATATCCACTAGAAAAGAAAAAAAGTGAGAGGAAAGAAGCAGTTTCTGTTGATAAAGTTGATAGTTTGGAAGATATTTTAAGTAATATAAGCGAAGAACTAGAGTCTGATACTGAAATTGATGATGGTGTTGTTACTGCCTCAAAAACTGAAATTGTTGAATCACCACTTCACCAATCATTGGACCCTTTTAGTAATGCAAAAGATGCCTCTGCTGACGGGAAAGATATTGTTATTGAAAATAATTCTGAAGAATTGGAAATGTTAGATTATATTCTAACCAGCATAGGTTACAATTTAAAAGTAACAGATCGTTCGAAATTCTTGAATAATTCTGACATATTATATACCAGCAAATTGGAAGATAAAATAATTTCTTTAATTGCAGATAATATTTTATACCGAAATAGTCAAAGGGATAGAGATTTACTTCCTACACTTTTTTCAGACCAAAGAGTTTTAAATAATTTACTACCCATATTAAATAATTATAATGCTACTATAGGAAGTGGCGGTACAAAAAAACAGTTAGTATCAATGCTAAGTCAAATTTTAGAAGAGTCTAAAAAACGCTAAATGAAGATGATAATAATGAACTACAAGAATATTGTAATCATCATTTCAAATAAATGATAGCGGTATAGAATTATTTATATTACAGAAAAATTAGAGAATTTATTTTTGAAAACTCTCAAGGAAAATAGGGAAAAACTTTGACAAACATCACCTAAAAAACCACAATTTGGGTAATGTATCACTATGCTGTTTTAACTGAAAAGCTTTTACCTATCAGCTTTTTAACCTATTCTTCAGAGGAAAATTTAGCCATTGGCCAGTTAGTTGAAGTTCCAATTCGCAATTCTTTAGAAAAAGGAGTAATTTTCCAGCAGAGTAGGGTAGATACTCAAAATCAAAGTAGCGGCGAAGTTAACGAGCCAGACTCACTCCACAAAAGTAGCGTCGATATTCAGAATCCACAAAATATCGACAACGAAAAATACCCCTATCTAGGGGTCAAGTCTTCAGACTTGGGGGTAGTAGTGCCGAGTTCTAAATCAAACACAAACAATTCTGAACCAGAAATTTCCACTTTACCAAAATACGAAATCAAACCCATTGCAAATATTTTCCCTTTTCAATTTCAACATGAAAATTTAAATTTTTGGAAAAGTTTAGCTTTTAACAATTTCAGCAATTTAAACCGGGTTCTAGAAGCTGCTCTTGAAAGTTTAGATTTGTTAACCAAAGCAGATTGGAAAATTCTAACAGAAAAATATAATAATAAAATTTCCGCCAAAAGTAGCGGCGAAGTTAACGAGCCAAAGCCACAATCGCAAGAACTTTCTAAAAACCAAAACAACCAGTTCGTCCCTAAATTACAGTACTTATCTAATAAAGATTCTGAAGTTGAAGGGGATATAGATATTGTACTGCGTATAATGTACCTTATACGAAGCGTAGAGTATAAAAATACACTAATTATATTTCCTGAAATTAAGCTTTTAAAAAATTGGCTTCACAGAATCAATTTAAAGCAGTTTTCAGATATAAATGTATATACTTTTACCTCTGGGAAAGACAAACAGTCTAAAATTGCTATTAAAAGCCTTTTGCTTGAAAATGATGAAAATTCAAAGAAAAAAGTGTATTTTACAACCAGAGCCGGTTTATTTTTACCATATTCGAAAATTTCAGCAATAATTTTAGCAGACGAAAGTAATTCCATGCATATACAAGAACAAGGCGGATTATATTTTGACTCTCGCGAAACAGTCTATCTTTTGGCTTCAGGATTTAAATCAGATTTATATTACCAAAGCAATTTCCCCTCAGTAAGATTCGCCGAATTATCACAAACAACAAATCCGTAGCAAATTCTCCCAGTAGCGGAGACTCCTAGTTTCCCAACAGATTATTTAGCCAAAACTATTCTTTTATAAACCTTGCTATAATTTTCGAACAAATTTTCATCTGCAGTTATAAAGTCTAGCTTGTTGGTCTTGGCTGTTAAAATTTCGCAACAATCTTCAATATCGTCGGGCTTTAAAGCAATTGGCAAAGCTTCTTGGATTAACTTTTTAGTTGTATCTAATATTTCCAAGAATCTAGTTTCTTCAGTAATATCCTTTTTTGATCGATTAGTTTTTCTTAGTAAATAAACAATGTTTAAATACGAGTTGGCAGTTATATATAGCCTATCGTAATTCTGTACAATTTCTAAACATGTTAAATATCTTTCTCTTCTGTTTAGAAAGTCTAGAACAATATTCGCATCTAATAAACAACTATTCATACTTCGTAAGTTTTAAATTTCTGATATTTATTTTTTCCTGAGTTGGATTTTTTCCGTCTAATTCTGGAATATCTAAATTATAGGTTTTTAGTTTTTCGATATACTCTGGGGAATTAAAATATTCTAAAGCTTTTTGAGTTTTAGTTTTTTTAGGCTTAGTAACTGGCGACAGTTTTATTTGTTTTCCTCCGCGATAAGTTAATATCATTTCATCGCCTGTCTTGTTGATTAAATCGATAATTTCTTCCAATTTATTACGAAGTTCAACAGCTGTTATTGTAGTCATATTCAAAGTTGAAGTTAATGTTTATAGGGTGAAGTTTAACTTGATGTGACTATTTTGTCAATCAACGCTTTCCTAAAAAAACTCTCAAACATTGTTGAGAGAATTCAGTATTTTATGTTGTCTCTGAAGAATATCTAATGGCTATTTCCACTAAAGTATCTTCTGGAATGGGTACCAGCATTCCCAATTTATCTTCGTCATAACAAAGTCGCCATTTTTTTCTAGTATGGGCTTCGTTATCGACGGTTTTTTCGATAACTTTATTTGCTGCAAGCCAAGCCAATTTATGAATATGTCTTGTCACAGAGGCTCCGTTAATGTCCAAATCCGCCAGTTTAAATTCCTGGTCAATCAAATTATTGATTTTTTTTAGCTTTCCCTATAGTCAATTTGACCAGTTTGGGCTTGGATGTGATTATAAAATGTATAGGCCGTAGCGGAGACTCCCAGTCTCCAAAATCATGTTTTAGATTAGAAAATTCAAATTTATCTACAGTATTAAGTTTTAGATCCTGAAACAAGTTCAGGATGACAGGCTCACAAATACCCTCCAATACCAAAAATGCCAACCTTATATATTCATCCTCGCAAAGGGCTTTTTCAATTAACTCGCTGCAAGGACTGTGGGCATAATTTTCAGTGTCAAAATTGTGATGCAAATTTGGTAACTTATAGAACTTCTAGTTATAAAATGGAATTGGTTTGCCACCAGTGCCAAAGTTTTTATACTTATCCGAACAAATGCCCAAGTTGTTCTAGCCAGAATATTTCTTCAATGTATGCTGGAATTGATGAGTTAGTAAATACTTTGAACATGTTAAGTAAGGCCGAAACCTTCAATTCTGGAAGCAAATCCCCTACCCCTGTTTGGATGAAAGGTGATAGCGCAAAAACAGAGTTGTCTGCCCCAAAAGGCCTATTAGATGAGGAAATTCTTGGTTTTAACGAAGCTCAGACTGGTTTTCAAATTCAAATTACACCTAATAAATCTAAACTTAACATATTAAGTGAAACCTTGGAGGCTTTGGTTGAACAAGAAAATGTAGCAACCACCAGGGTTTTCGATCCACTTCTAGATTATTCTAGGTTTAACAATATTGTTTTCGTTCAGGCAGATAATTTGCTGGCCAGCCCAGATTATTTGGTTCAAGAAGACACATACAAACAATTGGCCGAGGTTTTTTCCAAAGTAAACAAAACCGCTACAATATATTTTGATACTTACAACCCTGAAAATATTTTTTTCCAAGATCTGTTGAAGTTAAACTCTATTCATCCTGAACATCAAACAATTTCGCAGTGGTACAAAATTTTTTTGGATACCGAAAAGAATCTTCGTGAAAAATATAAATTTCCGCCGTTTTATAATCTGCTTTTAATAACTTCACAGGAAAAAGATAAGCCAAAAGCCCTTTCCATTATTCAAGACATTAAAAATTATATTACAACAATTAAGGACGAATTACCTGAAATTGAAGTAGGTTCGCCCTACCCTGCAAGGTTTTTAAAAAGAAAAAACATGTTTTCCTACCATATATTGATAAGGTTTCCCAAAGGATACACCAAGTTTAGTAATCTTCGCCAAACAATAGGAACTTTAGCCCTACAAAAACGCCTACAAGTTAGGCTAAACCCCAAACATTTGTTTTAATGTGAATATGAACACTGATGAGTACTTTAAACATATTGAAGAGTATATAAAAATACATTTTCAGGAAAAGTTAGTTGAACTAGAAAAATACAGGCAACTTATTTGGAATACTACTAAACTTGCAGGCTATATTGGGTTAATTCTAACTGTAATTATTTTTTTACTAGCTGCTTTTCAACCAGATTTGGAAAATTTTTACTTTCTATTTTTATTGGCAGGATGTTTTGGCATGGTCTATTACGGTCAAAAACCTTATAGAAAAAGATTTAAAACCGAGATTGTTCAGCCTCTATTTCAAGCAATTTTTCCTGGAATGTCTTTTTACCCCGATAGGTTTTTAGAGGAAAAGACTATAATATCTTCTGGTATTTTGGATATAGATTTTAATGAAAATACCACTATTCATGGGGAAGATTTAGTTATTACTAACATCGAAGGAATGCCATTTGAAATGTCTGAGGTGACTATTCAGGAAAACAAATCCGGTGTTGATTTAAATTTCGCTAAGCCAAGTGTTTTTAGTGGTTTGTTGGGGGTTGCTGAACTTAATTTCTCAGCAAACGGAGGTATTTTGCATATTGTAGAAAAAACCAAACTTAGAAAATATCCAGAATTAATTAAAATAAATTTAGAAAGTCCAAGATTAGCTGAAATTTACGATTTTTATAGCAATGACGAAGTTTTTGCCAGGTTTATTTTAAATCCCGCGGTTATGGACTATTTACTTGACTTGTATCAAAGGTACAACCAAAAGATTACTTTGATTGTAAATGACCAGAAGATATTTTTTAGCTGGAAACCAACCGACAGCAATAAATTAACCCCAACCCCAGTAAATTTATTCGACCCTAAAATTTATTTAAAGGCCACAAACTATAATCAAATTTTAGACATCGTAAAGGAACTTCTAATTATTTTGAATATTATAAGGTTTATCAAAATCAACCGACAAGGCTGGGCTAAACGGTTTTAGATATTGAATTTTTTTTGCAAAAGTAGATAATGTAAACAAATATTTTGACTAAAACATATTAAAATAATAAAAAAATTAAAAATAAACTCTTCCAAACAAGCTAATGTCTCTAGACCACAACACTTTCTACACCTCTGCCATTAATCACCTAACGCTTGAAAAGGCTTTGGAAGAACATTATAATCTTAACCCTGTTTTTACCCCCTGGAACAAATATCCTT
>Ga0068872_10000573_pt1 | contig 31148 bp, 24 predicted proteins | sample NOAtaG_7_FD_66441 | JGI IMG/M metagenome (GOLD analysis project Ga0068872, IMG submission 66441) | Freshwater lake microbial communities from Lake Erie, under a cyanobacterial bloom - NOAA_Erie_Diel1S_2200h metaG | ecosystem: Environmental > Aquatic > Freshwater > Lake | place: USA: Ohio, Lake...
GCCTATCAGGTACCCGAGGCGTCCCATTTCTGGCGCGAGTGATCGATGGAACGATGGGATCTGGCGGTGGTCGGTTGTGGAGGGATCGGTAGCGCTGTGCTGTGGCAGGCAGCGCGGTTGGGACTGCGCGCGGTCGGTCTGGATCAGCATCGGCCTCCGCATCACTACGGAAGTTCCCACGGTATCAGCCGCATCTATCGGCAAGCCTATTACGAACACCCCGATTACGTCCCGCTGCTCCTGGAGGCAGGGGACGAGTGGCGACGGCTGGAGCGGGAGTCGCGCTGTCCGCTTTTCGACCAAACCGGTTTGCTTTATGTCGGTCCGCCTGACGGGCAAATCATCCCCTCGGTGCTGGCCAGTTCGGAAACCTACGGGATTCCCCTGCAGCGTCTTAACAAGGCAGAAAGCCACCGGCGATTTGCCCCTTTTCAGGTCGAGGACCACCAGGAGGTGCTCTTGGAGCCTGGGGCGGGATCGCTGAGGGTGGAGCAATGTGTGGAGGTGGCGATCGATAGGGCTAGGGAGTTGGGAGCCACTGTGGGATTGGAGGAACCGGTGATTGGCTGGGAAAGTCAGGCCGATGGGATTTGCCTGACGACAACTCAGCGATCCCTGGTGGCTCGCCGCGTGGTGGTCGCCGCGGGACCCTGGGCCGCCTCCTGGTGGTCGACCGAACCGGTCCGTCTGCAATTGCTTCGTCAGGTCATGCACTGGTACGAAAGCGACCTGAAGGGATTGCGTCAGTCCGAGGGGGCTCCAGCCTTCTTCTACGAAACGTCCCGCGGCTTCTTCTACGGTTTTCCTGCCTGCACCCAGGGGATTTTGAAGGTTGCAAGGCATGGTCATGGCCACCCGATCGCGACGCCCGAGTCGCTAGATCGATCGTGGGACTCCCAGGAGGCTCACGAGGTCGAGTGGTTTCTGGATCGCTACCTACCAGCTCAATGGACTGCCGTGCGTCAGGCGGCCTGCATCTATACGATGAGTGAAGATGCCCATTTCGTGATCGATCGATCGGAGCAGGACGAACGGCTGATGATCGCGTCGGGGTTCTCCGGCCATGGCTTCAAATTCGCCGCTGGCTTGGGGCTACGCTTAGCCCAGTGGGCCGCCTCCGGCGAGATCAATCCGCAATGGAGGTTCCTGGGCTGGAACCGATTTCATTCCCCAGGCTTGCAGCAGGGTGGGTGAAGTCATTAGGGCGCCGGGATACCAACTGTCGTGATCCGGTTGGGCCTGTTGGCCACTGGACCCGGCTCTTTCCGCTTTGGGAAAATCGGAAAGACTGATAGGATACCCCGGTTCGGTCGGGTGGAATGGATGGCACGCAGGGAGGAGGCGACAGGGGATGGTCAGGGAGCGGATCGTAGGCGGGAGCGGAGAGGACGAAGAGCCTTTTGAATCGACCCCCGAAGGTTCGTGGGACGGTGCGTCGGTCGATCCCGCACAGCCCACCGAAAGCGATTCCATCCTCCGGCCGAGGAGGCTGGCAGAGGTCGTTGGCCAGCGCGAGGTGGTCGAGGTGCTGGAGATCGCCATCGATGCGGCTCGCAGAAGGCAGGAACCGCTGGGCCATATTCTGCTGGACGGACCACCTGGGCTTGGCAAGACGACTTTCGCCACCTGCGTGCCACGAGAGCTTGGGGTGGCAGTTCAAATGGCCAGCGGGCCCAGTCTGAAGGCTCCCAAAGAACTGCTTCCCTATCTGACCAATCTGACCCACGGATCGGTGCTCTTTATCGATGAGATCCATCGCCTGCCCAAGGCGGTCGAGGAGTATCTCTACACGGCGATGGAAGATTTTCGGATCGATATCGTTCTGGGGGAAGGTGTCAACGCAAGAACGCTCAATCTGCAACTGAAGCCGTTCACCCTGATTGGCGCCACGACGCGGGCCGGGATGCTTAGCGGGCCCTTGCGAGACCGCTTCCAGTTGCGCCAGCATCTTGGATACTATAGCCAGGAGGATCTCGTGGAGATTCTTCGACGCAATTCCGTCAAGCTATCGGCGGATCTGGACAACCAGGCGGCTCAGGAGATCGCTGGCCGATCGCGTGGGACGCCACGAGTCGCTAACAACCGCCTTCTCTGGGTGCGGGATTATGCTACCAGCCGCGCCGACGGCCGGATCACTCTCGATGTGACGCGGCGAGCTCTGCAGATGACCGGGATCGACGCACTGGGACTGGATCGCCAAGATCGTCGCTATCTGACGACCTTGCTGAGGGTCTTTCAAGGGGGGCCGGCTGGGCTGGAAGCGATCGCGCATACGATGAGCGTGTCTTCGGATACTTTGGAAGATGAGGTCGAGCCGTACCTGCTGAGGTCCGAACTGATCGTGCGGACGGCTCGTGGACGCTGCCTGACCGCTCGAGGCATAGAGCATTGCCAGAGGGAGTCGAGTCGCTGACAGGACGCGATTGCCGTCGACTACGTCGGGTACACCGGATGATCTCGATCAAGGGTGCATCGGCGGCATCTTCGGCTGGCCATCGACCATGCATTGGCGGACGCGCCCCTGCAGCACTTGGCCTGCCAGAGGGGTATTCGTGCCTCGCGACACCAGAAGCTCTGGATCGACCGTCCAACGTTCTTGAGGATCGATCAAGATCAAATCGGCTGGCGCACCGACGCGCAAGGTACCAGTGGGGAGACCAAGCAGTCTGGCTGGATTGCAACTGAGCTTCTCGATCGCTTGGCTCCAGTTGAGAATCCCTGGTGCGATCAGGTAGGTGATCACCTCGGCCAGCGTCGTCTCCAGGGATATCATCCCGAAGGGAGCCTTGTCGATTTCCTGGATTTTTTTCTCCAGCGATCTGGCCTTGTGCCCACTACTGATGATGTCGATCGTACCATCGGCAAGGCCAGCTTGCACTGCGACGACGTGCTCCTGAGAGCGGAGTGGCGGATTGACCTTGAAATGGCTGTCGAACGACCGCAGCGACTCATCGGTCAAGTGGAAGTTGACGGGAAACACCCCGGCAGTGAATCGAAGTCCCCGATGCTTGGCGCGCCGGCACAGTTCCACGCTCCCCTGTGTCGATACAGCGACCAGATGGAGAATGCCTCCTGTAGCTTCCAGCAATCTCAGGTCCCTGGCGGTCGCCAGATCTTCCGCTTCGGCTGGCATAGGGGGTAACCCCAGTTGCAACTGAACCAGCCCTTCATGCATGACTCCGTACGGGGACAGCGATCGCACCTCGGGCTGATCCAGCAGTGGGATGCCGAACATCGAACAGTATTCCAGAGCGCGACGCAGGAGGGCGGTGTTCTCGATAGGTCGTGGGGCATCGCTGACGGCGATCACACCGGCTTCCACCAGCGAACCGATCTCCGCCAGTTGTTCCCCGGTTCGATCTTTGCTGACACAACCGATCACATGCACCTTGCAGGCGGCCAGACGGGACGCTTTCTCGAGGATGAACTGCACGGCCGCCGGGGAGTCGATAGGAGGCATGGTGTGGGCCGAACAGGCGAGGGAGGTGAAACCTCCGGCGAGCGCCGCCTGGCAGCCACTGGCAATCGTCTCATCCTCTTCCCGACCCGGCTCCCCCAATTCGGTTCCGATATCGATCAGGCCGGGGGCCAGGATGCAGCCGGTGCCGTCGATTCGGGGAAGATCCTGTGGGAACTGACCAGGGACTGGATCGATGCCAGCCACCAATCCATTATCGATCCAAAGAGTTCGGATCCCATCGATCGACTGGGAGGGATCGATCAATCGGGCCTTCTCGATCAGCCAGCTGGACTTCGCATCTACCGCCATGGATCAGCCTCGTGCAAAAGATTCCGATGCTACTCGCCGTCCCAGTAGCAGCCACAGCACCGCCATACGGATCGAAATCCCATTGGCCACCTGGTGCAAAATCACCGAATGATGGCCATCGGCCACCTCCGACGTCAGTTCCACACCACGATTGATGGGACCGGGCGCCAGGATCAGCACATCCGGTTTGCTCCTTGCCAGACGCTCCTTGGTCATCGCATAGAGGAGCCCGTATTCGTGGACCGACGGGAACGGCCGCATCGTCTGGCGTTCGAACTGGATGCGAAGCAGGTTCAGGACGTCGCAGCGAGGGAGGATGTCGTCGAGTCGATGGGAGGTTTCTACTCCTAGTTGTTTCCAGCGGCGACTGACCAAGGTGGCCGGGCCGCAGACGATCACGTGCGCACCCAGTTTCTGCAGTCCCCAAATGTTCGACCTCGCGGTGCGACTGTGCTCGATGTCTCCAATCAGCCCGACGGTAAGTCCCTTCAGAGATCCACGGTGCTGCCGGATGGTGAGGATATCGAGCAATCCCTGGGTGGGATGCTCATGGGGGCCGTCACCGGCATTGAGCACGCTGCACGAGAGGTGCTTGGCCAGAAGATGTGGCGTTCCAGGAGTCGCATGGCGCACCACCACCGCATCGACCCCCATCGCCTCGATCGTCTTGGCCGTATCGATGAAGGTCTCCCCTTTGGAGGTGCTGGACCCGGCGGAAGAAAACTCCACCGTGTCAGCTCCCAGGCGTTTGGCTGCAAGGGAAAAGCTGTTGCGAGTCCTAGTGCTGTTTTCGAAGAAAAGATTGGCGACCGTGAAGCCTCGCAGTAGCGTCAGACGATTGCGGCCTTCCTGACTGGCTTGCGCAAAAAGTTCTGCCAGGTCGAGAATCGACTGAATCTCTTCTGCCGAATGCAGTTCTAGACCCAGCAGATGATGGTGCTTCCACGACTGGGACCAACTTTCCCAATCGGTTGGTTCCCCGCCTGTCTCGTGACCGCTCACCTCCGCCCCCCTGCTCTGCTGGCCGCCGATCAACTCGCCTGCCAATGGACTGTCGCCGACTGATTGTACGGCATGCAAGCATTGATGAGGAGCGGTAATGAGGCGGAATGGGGGGCCGATAGCGACCCTGACGGTTGCGTTGAAAATGCTTGTTGCGTCGACTTTTCTTTCAAGATCCGTTCGGTGTTGGGCCGATGGAGAGAGGGAGCCGGTCAATTCAGGCCAATGGGCTACCGGCATCGAGGGAAATTTTCGACCAGATCCCAAGCTGCTTTCGGACTGATCTCCAGCGGTGGGATGTTCCTGAGGAAAAAGCTTCCATGAACCAACAGCGAATCATCCGCCTCATTGGTACCAGCCGGATTGCCGCCAGTCTGTGCCTAGGGGTCATCTTGTTTGGTAGTGGCTGCACGTCGATCCTCAATGACAAAGCAAAGGGACCGCTCGACAATCTCGACTTCACCCAGCTCAAGCGCGAGGGCTATCCCGTGGGGGTTGCAGCCGCTTCGGTACCTATGGCCGCCGACCCCGACGCCGCACCAAGTGTCATTCTGCAGGTGAACAAAGGGAAGACGCACATGGAGCGGATTCCGTTGCCTTCGGATCGACCGATGTTTGTTGCCGATCTGTTGAAGGATGCTCAGCTAGTGGAAAAGGTGGGGAAGATCCAGATCGATATCTACCGACCAACCGGACACAACCAGCCGCCCGTTCGCATGCGGGTTGACCTGGACAGCAAGGGACGCAATGTGATGGAAGGTCAGAACTATTCGCTGCGGCCTGGGGATCGTATCGTCGTCTCCCCGAACCGTAAGACCAGCCTGGATCGCTTCATGGACCGGCTGGTCCCCTTCGCCAAACGATAGACAGATTCCGGGGTACGGCCAGAGCCATGCGCTGGATCGACCCAGCACAGAGGAAGCGATCGCTGTTGGGGCCGGTCGCCGCAGAGAGCCACGGCAGCATTTTTCAGTTCATTCGACAATTCTGTGAGTCAGTCTGTTAAGAGCCAACCACTGCTACTACAACGGCGCCGTGCGGCAATCGCGGCCTAATCCTGGCAGTACAGCAGGGAGCCGTTCTCTTTTGAGCCAGCGGACTCAGGCAGAAAAAGCTTGCAACCTTCCACTACCACTTGGAAGATTCTTCGTGGTGCGGCGCAAGTCGTCCTGTGACGTGAGCGAATCCCATCGAATTGATTGCATGCGATCGCTGCCGACAGGATTCCAAATAACCGCATCCTCAATCGTGGCCTGTCAACCGCCACCGATCGCGGAACAACGAGATCATGGCCATCACCATCGCGGCGATCATGCTCGCCGTCACAGCAAAGTAGGTGATCAGCAGCGGGAGATTCCCTGAGCGGCTACGGGTCTGCCCGGCGGCGCTGAAGGTTTCTCCAAAAGGAACCGCCTGGATGGCGGCCAGAGGGCTGCCAGCCCCCAACCATTGCCACGATTCGGCTGCCGCCACACGCGAGAAGCTGCTGATCAGGTACCAGATGGCGATCGGTCCCAGATACAGCAGCAGCAGAATGGCGTAGGTGTACATCATCGAGACGGACGTTCGCCGAAATAGGGTGGAACAGAGCAGCGCGAGCACGGAATTGAAGGTGGCCGAAATCAGGATGATCGCCATGTAGGCGAGTACCGAAGGCCAGTTACGTGAGAGATCGGGATTGAGCAGGAAAGCGAGAAAAACAGGCCAGAAGAGGAAGGCTGTTAAAACAAACGAGACGCGAAAGCCGGCCAGCCACTTGCCCCAGAGAATCTGCAAGGGAGCGATCGTGGTGGTCAGAAGTAAGTCCAGTGTCTGACGCTCCCGTTCACTGGAAATGCTCCCCGCGGTAAAGACTGGAGCGACCAGGATGTTGAAGATCGCGACGTACTCCATGTACCAGGAGCTCAAACTGGTACGAAAGAACAGCAGAAACGCCATCAACGGAATCGCAAGCAGCATGCTGATCTGAATCACCAACCTCAGCATCAATGTCCCTTGGCTGAAGAGTTCGGCGTGGATCTCTTTGTCGTAGACCGGGTTGGCTCCGTCCTGCATCAGCGTCTTGCGGCGAGGCGGCGCGAAGAGTCGGTCGGGAAACTGATCTCGCTGCAAGACCAGACCAACCGCCTCCTGTTGCTCCTTCTCCAAATCCACCACCTCGCTCCCCTGGCTTCCGACGTCGGGGGGATAAAGCAGTCGGCGGGCGGCGACTCCCAGGCATGTGAACGACGCGACCAGAAGCAGTCCACTGGCTATCGCGATGCCGGGGAGACGGATGGCTGGATCGAGCGCCAGGAGCCTCCAAAGAAGAAATCCCAGAAGCAGCATTGGCAGAAGAATCAAGTAACTGACCACCAAAGAAGCGCTGGTCCGCTTGAAGTAACTGCTGCACAAAATCGAAACCGAGCCGAAGAAGATCAGTGCGCACAGAAGCGCAGGGTAGGTAATCAGCAGCTCCAGTGGCGATACCCCACCCAGCGGAAGACAGAGCATGATGATCGGAAGCGAAGCGATCATCAGAACGAACAGGTGGGTCAGCGAAGCGATCAGCTTTCCCAAAACGATACGGGTAGGAGACAGCGGACTAGCAAGGAGCATCTCATAAGTCTTCCGCTCCTTCTCCCCGGTGATCGTCCCGGCAGCAAAACTAGGCGCCATCAGCGAAGTCAGAATGAACTGGCCCGCCAAAAAAAAGTCGACCAGTTTCTTTGCTGCATCCCCACCCACGACCTTGGCGTCGCGAGGGTAGGCAATCAGCACGACAGCCGAGAGAACCAGCTGGAAAAAAAGAAGCAATAGAAAAGCTCGCGGCGTCCTCAAATTGACGATCAGTTCCCGCTGGAGAACGGGGTTTTCACGGAGCCACATCCGATACTTCCTTCATGCGATCTCCCGATGCTTTATCGCGACGCCAAGCGAATCTCGTCCGCTCCACCACCGCTGGTTGCCTTACAGCCTAACCCATTCTCTCGAAACAGGAGAGGTTCCGCATCCCCGCCGCTAGCCAGGGTTCATTGGGCGAGCTGTAAGTAGTTGCCGGGGTTTTGCCACTGTCGTTCAGGAGGGACTCTCCTCGGGATGGTATCGACGTGGGTGCCTCCTTGTCCCGCCGGTGCAATCCAGCCTCGAGAACGCGAAAAAATAACGCTTTTCTGGGGAGTTCTATCGATTCGAGCTTGAATTATGCTGGGTTTTCACCGGGGAACTCACAGAACAGCGCCTGTTAGGTTCCCACCTTAGATTTCTGGTGAAATCGAAGGATTTTCCTCATGAAACGCACTTTTTCACCGATAAACGATTTTTTTTTCTATCATACTGATTCCATCGTCAAATTCTCATCCTGTTGAGACTTCAAAAGCTTCCGGCAAATAGAAGTCGAATCCCTACTTGGGGGGGTGTGGGTTTTGCGATAGACAAAATTTTTTTGCACCAATGCGGTCGTCTGGCGATGCAATTCCGCAGGCTCTTGTTTGCATTGCCCTCTCGATCAGGAGAAGCATTTCTGCGCGTATGAGTACCGATCAAGCGAAGAAGTCAAAGCGTGCGAAGTCCTCTGGCTCCAGAGGCTTGAAGGGCTTGAACACCCGAGTTTTTTTCCAGACACTCCTGGTGCTTTCCATCCTTGGGGCCGCTGCTTGGGCGTTGCATCGAATCCAGTTTCGTCGCATCACCGGTTCTTTGAAAGAAGAAGCAAACCAGAAACTGGAATCGAAGGATTACCGTGAGGCCATCCCCCTGTTGGAGCGACTGGTGGCGTTGGAGCCGACGCGTACCGATGAGGTTGTGGACTTGGCCGATGCTCATTTCCAAAGCTACAAGGATCAGGCGACCGCCAATCTTCCGCAGGTCATCGACCGACAGATCGCTTACGACACCGCTGCCATAAGTGCCATCGCACAGAATCCGAAGCTTTCGGATCGTGCGATCGAGATCAAAAAGCGGATGGTTGACAAGAATCTTCAGTCGGGCCGGTTCGAGACAGCCTATCGGCTATTGGCTTCGATAGCGGGCAAAGACCCCGATCCGTGGGTCGCCAAGAAGACCGCAATCGCGCTGCTGGGCAGTCGAAACTCCGGAGGAATTTCCACCAATTCGAATTCGGCCAATGTGCCGCAGTGGTTCCTCGAATTGAAAGAAAAAAACCCCGTCGACCAACTGCTGGCGCTCCATGCTGCCGATCCGGCCGATGCGGAACTGGTGGCCACTTTGGTTCCCCTGCTGACGCGCTATCGATCGAAGGAATTGTTTGACGGATCTTCGCTCGCGAACCTATCCGCCAGGGCATTAGCGGCCGAGGCTGGCCGGTTAGTCGATGTTCTAGTCGATTCCTCCCCGGGTGAAGAAGCCTACATGCTGCGGGCCTCCCTGGATTCCCGAAGCCTTAAGGAGCGGAGGCAAGATCTGGAAAAGATTCTAAAGTTGAATCCCGATCGATCGGATGCCATGCGAATTTTGGTGGAGCTGCAGACCGAGGCTAGGAGGACCAAACAAACCGATCCTGCGGTTTTGATGAAGCCAGAAGAGGTTGTTTCTCTACTCGATCGCATCGATCAGCTGAACAAAGAGCGGCCGACGGAGAACAGTCTGTTGCGGGGCTACTGGCTTGCGCAGGAAGAAGGAGCCGCATCGGCGGCCGCATACTGGAACAGTCAATTGGATTCGCTCGAACGACCCATTCTGGTCCTCAGCGCCTTGTTGGACCTCTCCCTGGAACAGAACCAACCGGCTCAGGGAAAGCAGTATCTTCAGAAGATGATTGAGGCATTCCAGTCCCCCAAGACGCAGAGGACGCCACTGGAGCAGCAGCAGGAAGGGTGGTTGCTGGGCCAAGCCCAGGCGAAGATGGCCTATCGCGACGGAGATATCGGCCTGGCGACCAAGTTTTTAGAAGAATCGGGGATTGCAGGAAGCGGCGAGCAGCAGAAGCTGCAGTGGCTGCGACTTCTGGAAGGCTACGATCAGATGGGCCAGGACGAAAAGGCCCTGGAAGCTGCCAAGCAAGCCTTGTTGCTCGATCCAAAGGATCCGGAATGCATCCGAGCCTACTCGGATCAGCTGGCCAAGTCCGGGCAGACCCTCCAGGCGATCGAGCAACGGCGGTCGATCGAACAGATGACCGGCTTCGATCACTTGCGGATCGCCCAGTACCTTGTCCAGCAAGCGGAGCAGTCGGGGCCAGGAGAGGTCGATTGGGCTCTCTTCGAAAGGTCCTGCAACACGGCGAAGAGGTTGATGGCCGAAACTAGCGAGTCAACTCCCACGTGGAAGGTCGATTTGGTACAGCTTTCGGCCATCGTTCTTCGGGGAAAGTCGGTTTCGCCCGATGTGCTTGAAGCAACCCTTGTGAAACGGTGCAACGAGCTATCAGAAGCATTCCCAGATGACTTGGAGTGCCACGAACAATTGATCGTTTTTCTGAAATCCAACGCCCCCTCGGCTGATTCCGAATCGCTCTGGGGCCGCTTGCAGAAGATCAACCCTGATCATCCAGCAATAGCCGTCCGAACATTTGAGCGGATGCTGACCGAAGGCCAGGCGGGAGCCGAAAAGTTTTTGGAGGAGTTTTACGAGAAGCATCCCGCTCCTGCCGTCCGGCGCCGAATGATCACCCACGCATCTCTCCGCGGACGCTGGGACGATGTCGAGAGATACACTTACGGGGGCCGCAGGAGCAATGAAGTGGAGGGCGCCGAATTGGTCCAGACCTGCGATTTGCTGTTGCTTGCACCACCCGATCCGATCGTCGCTAACTCGGCTGAGGATCGAGCCCGTCTGAGGCAACAATGGCTGGATCAGATCGCAAAGTACGAAACGGCATTGGAGTCGAGAAAAGACTCCGACGGGTTCTCCTGGCGATTGATTCGGCTGCGGCGCCTATTGCAAAAGCCCAACCTGTCGGCCGCGGATCAGAAAACTGCCACGGACATGGCGTTTCAGATTGAACAGCTTCGCCCCAATTGGGGCGGTAACTACGCTATCAAAGCGCGTCTGGCAGAAGTCAAAGGGGATACCGCTCGAGCGATCGATCTGTACGGGATCGCATGGAGCCGCAGTCAACTCTCAGAAGAGCTGATAGAACGTTATCTCCTGTTGCTCGCGCAAGCGGGCCGCCAGGAAGAAACGATGAAGGTGATCGACAAGCTGAAGCAAGCCTCGATCCGTCGAGACTCCCTCAACGATCGCATTGTGGAACTGACGGAACAATCCTCGGCGATCTTTTCTACCGGAGCATATCTCGACTCTCTGATTCAGCTACAACCGAAAGACGCATCGGTTTATCTCCTCAAACACTATTTTCTCATCGATGCTGCGAAAGACCTAAATGGCGACAAGCGTCGGACGATGTTGCAGGATGCGGATGAGATGCTCGCCAAGGCCGAAGAGTTGGACTTGGGGACCGGCGATAACGTAGTGGTGGCGTCGATTGCAAGGTCTCACGCGAAAGGGGACAACGACAAGGCCCTCAGTTTGATCACTCAGCTTCTCTCGAATTCCAGCGTTCCTGCAGGCCGGCGATTTGATCTGGTTGGCAGATCGATGCGGATGTTGGGTCGGACAGAGGAAGCCATCGAGTACCTCCAGAAGGCGATTGATAATGGAGCCTCGCGGGTCGACCTGGGCCTGGCGATCGCCCGCGCGCATATCGACCTGGGCCAGCAGCAGCAAGCGCTCGAGACATTCCGGAAATTGGTGAAAGACTACCCAGATCAACTGGTTTGTAAGCAGCGTTTCCTCGAGTATCTGGGCTTCCTTAACACCCCGGAATCTTGGGAGGAGGTGCGGCGAACTCTAAACATCAACCAGCTATCCTGCACCGATGTGGATCGCTATTTCCTGGGAACGACGGTCTTGGCTTTTGGCGACGAAGGTATGGTCGATGAAGCCATCAAGGTACTGGAAGCCAGCGATTCGATCAGCGATCAAGAAAATGCAGTGCAATTGGTGCTCTCCAAACTGCTGCTGCGGCGGGCCAAGCATTTGCGGATCATCAATCGGCCCCAAAGCGAGGTGGTCGAAGCCTATGAGCAGGTCATCAATCGATTGTTTGCGGCAAGCGGGCAGGCGGATCAAGTGGTTGTCCTTGGATCGCAGTTGGTTCAGGCCCTGATGGCAGATCAGCTTCCCGACCTAGCCAATTCCGTCATCGCCAAACTGGGCGGAGTCGCCGATTCGGGAGCCGCCGTCGCGAGGCTTCGGGCAAAAATCGATCATTTCCAAAAGCGTCCATCGCGAGAGATTGCCGAATCGCTTCGGGTATTCGCAGGCGATGCATCCCAACCGGTCCAGAGCAACCAGGAATTGCAGGATCGTTTGGCCGTCGCCCGTTCCAATCTCGCGCTGGGTGATCCGGTAGCCGGAGAGCAAGTCATTCGAAGGCAGATTGAATCCTTCCCCGGGATCATCGGAATCTATGGACTAGCTACCAGCACCACCACCAACAAGGAAGTCCTGACAACCGCCCGCGATTTTCTTCGCAAGCAGATCAAAGAGGACTGGGGTGGAAGGCAGTTATCCGCGTACGCCCTGTTCCTCTCCAGAACCGATCTATTCGACTCGGACATCCCTGAGTTGGTCGCTGCCATGAGAGAATCGATTGCGGATATGGGATCCGAGGGGCTCGCCTTGGGCGCCAATCTAGCATCCTTGTTATCGGCGAAAGGCAGCTATCAGGAGGCGGTGGACGTTCTGATGCAACAAAGGAAGTATTGGCCGAACGATCCGTCGCTGGCGAACAACTTGGCAACTTCCTTGGCGGAGATTCCAGAGCAGAGCGCCCAGGCTCTCTCGCTGTCCAGCCAGTTCTGCTTCAACGAAGAAATACCCCATTCCGAAGTCCTGGATACCCGAGGCTATGTTTTGCTGCGACAGGGGCAATTGGATGACGCTATTGGTGTGCTGAGGATGGCGGTATCGATGTCGAATTCTCCCCGAACGCGACTCCATCTGGCGGTCGCCCTGCTCGCTAAGGGCGAAAAGGAAGAAGCGGTCCGAATCGCTTCCGGGATCCAGGATGTCGATCTCCTTGGGGAGCTCCTAAGTCCCTATGACCGGACGCAATGGAAGCAACTCCAAGCGGAGATGACCGGCCCTGGCGGATCCTGATCCCAAACTGTGGACCACGGCAAAACCGACGATGGGGGCATGGAAGTCGCCATCGCCGATGGAGCGGCAGTTGGCCTGACGGCAGCGATCTCGGCATGAAGTGGGGTCGGAGTTGCTGGTATCCGACGAAGGGAGCCTCGCAGTCCTTGAACCTGGGGTGTGTGGAACTTGCTGAGTTTGCGGCGGGGCGATGTTTCCAAGGGAATCGAAAGCCGGCCGAAGTTTCTAAAGATCAGATAGCGGAAACTAGAAGAGCCCCAAACGATCGGTGGGGTGAGGAAGGCGATTTCCTTCGTCCGGTCGATTCCCGGTCGCACACCTGCGGGAATCGACCTCAAACCAATGGATAGAGACTTCGTGCCGTACCCGTTTACGCCGATTCTTTCTGAACAGGTGTCTCTTTGCGATGGCAAAGAGTCCCGGTTGCATCGACATCGACCGTGTACTGCGTTCCCTCCTCCTGTTCCGGCAGTTCGTACATCATGTCCAGCATCAGTTGCTCGATGATCCCTCGCAGGCCACGAGCACCCACCGATTTGCTGACCGCCTGCTGGGCGATGTTTCGCAGCGCCTCGTCGGTGAAACGAAGCTGGCAGTTTTCCATCGCAAAAAGCGACTGATACTGTTTGACCAGCGAATTCTTCGGTTCCGTGAGGACCTTGATCAATCCTGCCTCGTCGAGCGGAAGCAATGGGGTGATAACTGGAAGCCTTCCAATCAGTTCAGGGATCATCCCGAACTGGAGGATGTCCTCCGACTGTACCTGTGGAAGCAGTTCTTCCGCCGTACCATCTTCGCGGCGGCTGTTGGGTGAACCAAAGCCGAGTGTCTTTCGGCCCAATCGCTTGCGGATGATCTCTTCAATACCGACAAACGTCCCACCACAGATGAAGAGGATGTTGGTGGTGTCGATCTGTATGTACTGTTGTTCCGGATGCTTGCGACCACCCTGGGGTGGCACATTCGCAACCGTACCTTCCAGCATCTTCAGCAGCGCCTGCTGGACCCCTTCACCCGAGACGTCTCGGGTGATGGAGACATTCTGGCTGGTCTTTCCGATCTTATCGATCTCATCGATGTAGAGAATGCCACGCTGCGCTGCCTCGATGTCGAAATCAGCCGCGTGCAACAGCTTCAAAAGCAGATTCTCAACGTCTTCGCCTACATAGCCGGCTTCGGTCAGTGTTGTGGCATCCCCGATGGCGAAGGGAACGTTGAGCATCTTGGCCAGCGTGCGGGCCAGAAGCGTTTTGCCGGAACCGGTCGGTCCCACCAGGAGGATATTCGACTTCTCGATTTCCACATCCTGGTTACCGGCCCAGTCGGCTGACAGCCGCTTGTAATGGTTGTGAACCGCCACCGCCAGAGTCCGCTTGGTGGTTGTCTGGCCGATCACATACTGATCCAGATGGTCGACGATATCCCTGGGGGTAGGAATGTCGTGGAACAGCTTCTTGGTCGGTCCTCGGCGGCGTTGCTCTTGATCGAGAATCGACTGGCACAGTTCGATGCAGTCGCCACAGATATAGACATCACCCGGCCCTTCGACCAGAGGACCGACATCGCGGTAGCTTTTGCGGCAGAACGAGCAGATCGCGTTCTTTTTGGTGGGGCCAGCCCCCGATCCGTTTCCGCGACGCGACGCCATCACATCCTTCCCAGAAGGCATACTAGACTCCTTGAAACGCGGCTCTCGCTTCGCTTTTCCAGGCCTCCTCCAGGGAAGCTGGCTGCATGCAAAGCCAAACGCCGCTCAACGCGTTGACAGGGAAGCTCGAGGCCACATCGACCTGTTCGATGATTCCATCGAAAGGATCGATGCACCGAGGCTTCCCTGACCACGGTTTCGAGCCGTACAACCTTTAGGTGTTTGACATGAATGACGACGGGACCCATCTCCGAAAAGGCCCAGACCGCTGGGTTGGGATCAGTTTCCGGGAGAAGGATTCTCTCCCGGAGGTTCCGACCCGCCCAACACCGATTCTATGTTTCGGAATTCCTTGTCGCTAATGTCACCTCGCCGAAGCATTTCCTCGAATTTCTTCTTGTGGTCGGCAGTCGTTTTCCGGTCGTTCTTGGAGAAATCGCGCATCCTTACCACGAACCAGTAGCCTGCAAGACACAGAGTAAGAAGAACCAGCAAAGGCGCTATCGGCAGTTCGGTCCACATCACTCATACAATCCGACGTTCTCACGCCAAACACAAACGAATCCCGCCGCTTGCCATCTCATCCTAGGCGAGGGGGATATCGAAAGTCCAGAGGCTGCTTTCAGGCGATTCGAAAAAGCATGCACCTTAGGGTAGCCCGGGCCGGTTCGATCTTGAAGTCCATGAAAAAACCGACGCCTCAGAGGAAGGCGTCGGTTTGGAAGACCAAAGGTTTGGAATGCTTCCCGAGCATCATTCAGGAAGCCGCTTGACCTGCAGATTGCGGAAATGGACTTTGCTGTCCGGGTCATGTGCCTGGAGGGCAAAGGTGCCCCAGCCGAGCCGTCTTTCGAAGTCGTCAGAAAAGGGTTTCTTTCCCTCGGGCTCCATGTAGTCCACAAGCGTTTTTCCGTCGACCTTCAGGACGACGTGACGGCCTTCGACGATGATTTCCTGGGTGTACCATTGATCATCCTTGGCCGGTGGTTCCAGTACGTCGGCCACGGCATACAGGCCGCTCGATTTCTTCGGGTCCGATTGGGTGATGTTGACTTGGCACTCATAGCCATACTTAGGCCATCCACTCTCCTGGTAACGGGTGTGGAAGTAGATTCCCGAGTTGCTGCCTTTGGTGGTCTTCACCTCAGCCTTGAAATGGAAATTCTTAAATGGTTTCTCGTCGCCGACATAAAACAGGTGGCTTCGTGGACCTTTGCACGTTAGGGTGCCGTCCTCGACCTTCCAGCTGTCTGGGTTTTCATTGGCTTTCCAGCCGCTGAGGGATTTTCCATCAAATATCGACTTGAATTCCGCACCCGCGTCTTGAGCGGTGAGCGGTTGGATCGATCCGAAAAAGGCCAGAACGCCGAAGACCAACAGGTTCAATCGCATCGACAGGTTCCTTGAAGGGGAGGAGGAAAAAGGTTGGAAAAAAAGCCAAGTGCCCAAAGCACCTGGCTTGATGGATTGGTTGGGACACCAGGTCGGTTACTTCCCTTTGACGTCGCCGCCAGGAAGCTTTCCAGCTTTGATCTTGTCGCCAAAAAGGGTGCCGTCCTTGGCCTTCATTTCCAGGACTTTCTTGAAGGCGGCTTCGATCTCCTCCTTGCACTTCTCTGGCTCTTTTTTGAAGCGGTCCGGAGGGAAATCCTTCTTGGTCAGCAGCGTGCCTACGGCGACGCCGTACTCGTTTTTCATCTTCTTATTCTCGCCGTCGATGTGGCAAACATTGCATTTTGCCTCTTCAACCAGCTTCACAAAATCCTTGTTCTCATTCCCCTTGGTGTAGGTTTCCTTGAATTGGTCTCCAAACTGCTTGATCGCCCAGGCGGGCGAAGCACTTTGTACGGCCAGAACCCCAACGCAACAGACCATCAACCATCGTTTCATGAACTTGCTCTCTCCCTTATCCGTCGAACCCGGGTTCCATCGCGGCCGACAAGAAGAGAGCCGGCGAGTGACCCTGTGAAAACCACTGTAATCTCTTGGCATTCGTCATGGCAAGCACCCGCCAATTGGCTGGCGCCAGGCCTTGGGATCGGGCACGATGCTGGGAATGGATTTCCCGGAACATCGGACGATCTGCTGGTCTGATGATACCAGCCCCTAGGGAGTTCCAACCCCGTCGCTGCTTCGAGGGATCGGGAGGGTTGACAGATCGGTCCCAAGATCGAGCGGTTCCAGCAGCTCAAACTCCCTGGGAGCCTTTCTGGCGAAGGAATAACTCTGGGGAATCCCCGATCGCCATCGGACCCCTTTTCCCAGTTGACGCTGGTCTCGTTCGGGAAGCTGCTCCCAGGTCATTTCGCGCGCTACCCCTCGCTCGCCCGATGCCTGCACCAGAAGCAGTGTGGCTAGGTCCCACCGGCACTGGCGAAGATCCCAACTGATGCACGATTCCCAAGGCAGCTCTTCCGGTAAGCCTTCTATCTGAATCCACGGCCATTCCCCCTCGCTCCAGAGAACCGATCGTTGGATTGACAGCTGGACCCAGGGGGTGGAAGGGCTTGTCAGCGTGGTTCGACTCGGAATCGTGCGGCTACTGGGCAACGTCAATTGGGCGAATCCGCGGCCGTTTAGCAGCGTGGACCGCTCGATACGGACTCGCAGCAAATTCGTTCGATCGTTGCCTGGATCGGAGACTTGAAGTTTCAGGATGCGGCTGGATACAGCCACCAGAAGATGGCTGGCATCCACCTGGGCTCCTCCCCCTTGCCAAGTCAACCAGTCGGCATCGCCGCGAAAGAAACACCTGTCGAGCGTCACCTGGGTACTCGGTCGCTCGATCTCGCTACTGGCGGCAAGCGAGGGATCTCCCACCTCAAGAAACCCGACCATCCCTTCATGGGAAGGGTGCCGCATCGTGAAGCCGCACTGCCGCGCCACGAGTCGCCCTTGGGGAGCGATTTTCATGCCATGGATGGGCCGATCCTCGCCGGCCCCAGCGCCAGCCAAGCTACCAGATCCCTCAGCCAAGTCTCCGATCCACTCAAGGTTTTCCAGGCTCAGGGTTCCTTGCTGGATGGAGATCCACTGGCGATCCTCCGGTGATTCCGGAGACCATTGCAACAAGGGGCGGTATCCTGCGGCCGGCGCGATTTTCAGATCGCGTCGCAGCGCTAAAGTTCGGCTGCACCGCAAGTTGTTGGTTGCGATTCGCACTTCCTGGATGCTGGCCACCCGGTCAAGCCAATCGATCGCTTCTTCCCAACTGCTCACCGAGATAGCTCCCTCGTAGCGTCCTTCCAGTTGGCTGGGGGAGATAAGAATTCGCTCGGGCGTCAGCCTCCGCTCGCTGGCGGCTACGGATGGCTTGGCGACCGAGAGCGCCGGTGCCTCGAGTGCTGCTGAGTCGTTGGAATCCATCTTTGGCAGAGGGGGCCGGCCTGAATCCTTATCCTCGGTTTCCGGCCCGGTGCGTTTTCCCGGCGGTGAAGCGATCATTCCTTCGTCAGGAAGCGGGTCAGGAAGCTCCAGTTCAGGGACAGACCCGATCCCAGGGAAATTGGAGCCATTGGAAAGGGACGATGAAGGAAGGCTGTCTCCCGGCGGTGGGACTGCCTCCTGGCGATCGCTCCTGTTGTCGGCTTCTTGGGGACGGGGGGGGATCGTCCGTGGTTCGATTGAATCCTGGCCTTGTCGATCGAACCATTCCATTCCGGCCAGAACCAACCCCAGGACGGTGCCAGCTGCCAGCCAGGGGAGAAATCGCCGAATGGTTCTAGGAGCCGGACTGGTATCCGATCGAGAGACGTTGCCTGCCGAGCCGCGTTGCAGGCCCTCGCGCCTGGATAGCTCATCCAGGTCGGCGATGAGATCTCGCGGTTGTTGATACCGCTGCGATGGCTTCTTAGCCATCAGTCGACTGAGAATGGCGACCAGATCGCCGCTCAAATCTTTCCGCATCGCGCGTGGATCCGGCGGCTTCTGGCTACCATGCTGCAGCAGTTTCTGCAGGGCGGTGCCATCGGCAAAGGGGGGCTGTCCGGTCAGCAGGTAATACCAGGTGCATCCAAGCGAATAGAGGTCGCTGCGGACATCGGCGATACGCGGATCCCTTGCCTGTTCTGGTGAGATGTAGTCAAAGGTCCCCAGGGTCACTCCCGTAGCGGTGATCTCCTGGGGTGTGCCCCCCGGAACGTCGCTCCACCGCGCCAGCCCCATATCCACCAGCTTCGCCTGGCCCTGGGGGGTGATGAGGATATTGGATGGCTTGATGTCGCGATGAACCACACCCCGAGCCGCCGCATGCTCGAGCGCTTCGGCGATCTGCCGTAGATAATCGACCGACTCCTGGACGCTTAAAGGCCCCTCGGCCGTCACCAGATCTCGTAGGTTGCTCCCTTCGATGAACTCAAAGACGATGTAATTCCAAGGGGTCGATTCCCCTACGTCGAAAACGCGAGCGATGTTGGGATGGTCCAGCTTGGCGGCGCTCTGGGCTTCCAGCTGAAAACGCTGCAACGACTCCAGATTCGCTTCCGCCGCCGGCACCACTTTGATGGCGACGGTCCGCTGAAGACGCAGATCGCGGCCTCGAAAAACCGCCCCCATGCCTCCCCCGCCGATCAATTGATCCAGCTGGAAGTGCCCCAGCTGCTTGCCCTCCAAAACCCTCGCCAGCTCGGCAATCCCTGCAGCTCGGAAGAAATCGCTGGCACCCGCTGCCGGCTGCTGGCTGATGACGGTCTTGTCCTCACCTCCCGATTTTGCGCGCGAGTCGTCCGAAAGCGGCGCTCCATCGGTGGGCTGGCTGGAGTCCTGGCTCATGAAGAACGACCTCCCTCTTCGTTCCGTCGGCACCCTGTCCAAGGGACAGTTGCAGCATCTGGTCCCGCCGCCTGACGCAGGGGCCGACAGGCCGGCTTCACCAGGATTCCAGTCGGTGCGGTATAAAGAATCGAACGCAGCGTCGATTGTTCACCGTTGCACGATTCCAGGGAAATCGACCACGATTGACTCCCTTTATTTTAACTCAAGGTTCTCCATGGTTCGCGTCCTTTCTTTGGCCGACGCCTCCGAAGTCCCGGAGGGACAGGGGCGAGCCTTCCCGGCTGGGGAGCAGATGATCGCGGTTTTTCGCGAGGAATCGCAGCTTTTTGCGATCGACGATTTCTGTCCTCATCAGGGGGCTTCCCTGGCGTGTGGGTGGCTGGAAGAGGGGGCCGTCGCCTGCCCTTGGCACGCCTGGAGATTCTCGATCCGCACCGGCCAGTGGCTGGATAACCCCCGACTGCAAGTCGCTACCTACAAGGTGTGGGAGGAGGCAGGGAAAATCTGGGTGGAATTGCCCGATCCACCTTCGTCGGAAAAAGACGAGCAAGCCCTCCCGCCTCCCTGCAGTGGAAGCGAAGGTTCATGAACGATCAAGCGGCTGTGGGGACCAGGTGGCGGAGTCGCCTGGCTGCAGAAGCTGCGGAATTGCTCGAGACCTTTCGCGCACCTGCCTAGCCCACTGCGTGGCATCCTGAGCGATGGGTGGCCAGGTGTTGAAGTGGGATGGAAACACCCAGCTAGGTTTCAACCACTCGATCGCCTGCAAGGAGTCTTCCGGGCCCATCGTGAACAGATCGCCAATTGGAAGAATCGCTACATCGATCCCCGAGGGACTAATCCACTGCATGTCGGAAAAGAGCGCGGTGTCTCCAGCCACGTAAACTCGCCCCGCTGGCAACTCCAGAAGAAAGCCACCGGGTTGGCCACCATAGGTTCCATCGGGCAGCTCGGAGGAATGATGAGCGATCGTCATCTTGACCCGCCCTTCGGGTAGTTTCGCCCAACCTCCTAGGTTCATTCCGATCGTTCTGGCAACTCCCTGCTTGGAAGCCAACCATGTCGCGATTTCGTAGTTGGCGACACAGAGGCTGTCGCAACGTTTGGCGATCGCTGCAGCATCCAGAATGTGGTCGACATGCCCATGGGTGATCAGCACCACGTCGGCTTCGACCTGTTCCGGGGAGCAAGATGCCGTGGGGCTCTGGCTGAGAAATGGATCGACTAGCACTTTCATGCTACCGGTATCCAACATCCAGCAGGCATGTCCCAGCCAAGTGATCTTCAGCATCGCTCACCCCTTCCTTCCCAGCAGTCGGCTCATGTTTCTCTTGTACCCTTCCACCCCAGGCTGGCCGTAGGGGTTGATCCCCATCAGGCGACCTTCCACCACAGTCGCCAGCATCATCATTTGAAAAAACTGCCCCAGATGCAATTCATCGATGCAAGGAAGGTGCAGCGTGGTAGTCGGCCGGCCCGCATCCCAGAGCGCCTGATTGGTGCCTCGCACCGCTGCGTCCAGCAACTCAGGCAGGGTGCGGTCGGCCAGATCGTTCAGGCGGTCGGCATCGCTGGACCGCTTGCCCACTCGCAGAGGATCGAAATGCGTCTGATCGATGACAACCTGATCGATCACCTTGTCGCGGGTCCCTTCCTCGTGCTGCTGGTGGCGCGAATGAAGATCGCGGGTGCTGACGATCGTCACTGGAGTAAATCCCATTTCCTGTTTCCCGAGGCTCTCGGCCGCCAACTGGTCGTACCACCAGCCAGTTGCCTCCAGTGCCTTGCTCCAGACGCTGAGCACTCGGGTGTCGATGCCGCGTTGCTGCTGGAGCGCGTGATGGACCGCCACCCATTGCAGCACGATGTTCTCTTCCGGTGGGGCTTCTTCGAAGTGACGCGTCATCGCCACGGCTCCTCCTAGCAGTTCGATGACGTTCAGGCCCAAGAGGGCTGCGGGCACCAGACCAACCGGCGAAAGGACCGAAAACCTGCCACCCACCCCGTCTGGTACCTCGAATCGGTCGGTCCATCCCTCTTCCTCGGCCAGTTTCGCCAATTTGCCGCTAGCCCCGGTCACCGCCACCACGCGTCTGGCAATCTGATGACGGTCCCCCTGACAATGTCGATCGAGCGCCTCAAGGAACTGCCTCAGGGCGACCGCCGTTTCGATGGTGCCACCCGACTTGCTGATCGCCACCAGTCCCCATTGATCGTTCGGGTCGTCGCTTCCTCCAGATAGGGACTCGCTTCGCGAACGAAGCAGATGAAGCAGTCCTTGGGTTGCATCGTTGTCGAGATTGTTTCCTTCGAAGTAGATTCGAGGCCGCGAACCCCGATCGCCTCGATCCAGTTCGTTCCAGTACGGCTGACAGCAGGCATCCATCAGCGCCTTGGCGCCCATGTACGATCCGCCGATTCCTAGCACCACCACGGCGTCGACTTCCGAATGGAGTCGATGGGCCATGCGAAACAGCCTCCCCAGTTCGCTCTCCCGACGATTCGACTCATAGTCTTCCAAAAGCCGCTGCGGCAGCCGCACAAAACCGGCGTCCAGAGGCTGCATCGCCTCGGGCGTCTCCTTCCGACCTGCCAATTGTTCCAGTTCCTCGCCCAGCATCGCATCGCGGATTTCCGCCAACCTTGGATAGTACGCTTCGATCTGTGCCAGCGTCACTCCATGGACCGGATGGGTGGCACCGGAGTAATCCAGTCGCAAAGGAGCCAGAGTCTTTTGGCGAGGTTTCATGATGAATCGCTTGAAGGAATTTCTTGATGGGATGCATCCGAGCCATGAGGTGGAAGGTCAGCAGTCCGATCGATCTTGTCCAGCAATTGGCTCCTGATCGACTCCCCTGCCCTCCGACACCTAAATTAGATTGCCTGAGGGCAAGCCGCCAGGGTCCCTCCAAGCCAACGGATCTGGCCCGGCCGTCCTATCGGCAAGCCAGCGGCCTGAAACGGCAGATGAATGACGGCCGATGCCAGCCCTTCCAGGAAGACTGGTTGCAGTCCGTTCCACCTTTGCGACAATATGGAACCGACCGAGGAGGGATGGTCCTAGTCCGGCCTTGGGCATGGGCCATCGATCGATCGCGATGACTTTCACCGGCACGCCGCCACATTCGAGGAATAGCATGGATCTACATGATTTGACACGCGATCTGCAGCTTTCCGGAGACAGCAAAATCGTTTTGTTGGTCGCCGATGGACTGGGTGGACTGCCGATGCATCCAGGGGGAAAAACCGAACTGGAAAGCGCGCAAACTCCCAACCTCGATCGACTGGCAAGCTTGGGGGTGCAGGGAGCCAGCATTCCGGTCAAACCAGGGATCGCACCAGGAAGCGGGCCGGGACACCTGGGGCTTTTCGGCTACGATCCGCTCCGCTACCAGATCGGCCGCGGGGCTTTGGAAGCCACCGGGATCGGTGTTCCCCTGGAAGGCAACGACGTGGCGATCCGTTGCAACTTCTGCACACTCGATGAAAAAGGAAACATCGTCGATCGGCGCGCTGGACGAATTCAAAGCGAAGAGAGCGCTGCCATCGCGCTGTCCCTAAGACAGATTCAGATTCCCGGCGTCCAGATCCTCGTCGAACCGGTAAAAGAGCATCGGTTCGTCGTCGTCTTTCGCGGCGAAGGACTAGGAGATCGCGTGTCGGATACCGATCCGCAGAAGACAGGCGTTCCCCCGCTGGATCCTGTGGGGCATGACCCCGCCAGCCAGCGCACCGCTGCCGTCGCCAAGGAATTCCTCGCTCAGGCCCGCAAACTGCTGGCCGGCCAAAAGAAGGCCAATTTCCACACGATGCGAGGCTTTGCAGCCAAGCCGAATCTGCCCTCCTACCGGGAAGTCTACGGCCTGCGAGCCGCGGCCATCGCCGTCTACCCGATGTACAAGGGGCTGGCGCGACTGGTAGGAATGGACATCATCGGAAATGCTTCGACCCTCGAAGAACAGGTCGCCACGCTCAAGCAGGCATGGAACGATTACGACTTCTTTTTCCTCCACTTCAAATACACCGACAGCACCGGGGAAGATGGCGACTTTCAGGCCAAGGTCCAGCGCATCGAGGAACTCGATCGAGCGCTCCCGGCCATCGAATCGCTCAAGCCCAACGTCCTCATCGTCACTGGCGATCACAGCACCCCCAGCTACCTGAAAAGTCACTCATGGCACCCTGTGCCCACCCTGCTGGTTTCCGACTGCTGCCGCCCCGATCCGCATACGGCATTCAATGAGTCGACCTGCATTACCGGCGGACTTGGGCATTTTGAGTCGCAGTATCTGATGGCCCTGGCGCTAGCCAACGCCGGACGCCTCGGAAAATACGGCGCATAACCTCCGGCTCGATGAACGCCAAATTGGCCAGCATCATCATCACGCCGAAGGTGACCATTCCCAGAGCGATGGCGATTCCTGCATGAACCGCCATCGCCATGCTCAGTACCCAAGGCCTCGTCGACCTCGGCCACACCAGCGCGCAGTAAAACAGCTCCCAGAATAGCGTCGCATGGGTCGCCAGCGAAACCATCATGGGATACCGACCCAGCCAGGTCAGATCCAGCGACTGGTATTCGTAACTGGCCAGCGCATACCAGGCAGCGCTTCCATCCCACCACATCCCACCGCGCAGCTTTCCCAGCCCACCAAACAGATAGATGACGCAAAGGTGTGTCTGAATCAGCCGTGTGGCGATCCGGTTCCAAGAACTCCCCGGCTCCGATTCCAAAGATCCGCCCGACTGCCGGCTATCGATGCTCCATCGGTCTCCACTTCTTCCTACCGACAGATAAGCCGCTAGGAGGATCACAATCTGATCGAGGCCAAAAAGCATTCCCGTCATTCGATGCGCCACCATCAGTCCCATCCACCAACTCAGTGGAACACTCCAGCGAGTCTTCCATCCGATGGCCATCATCAACGAAAGAGCGATCGCAACCATCTGGTGCACCCGGATCCCGATCGGATGGTCGAACCACCATAGCCAGCTCCACTTGTACTCCTGACTGTGAAATTGAGCGATCGTGTGGCGATCGAGCCAACTGGTGGCGCCCATCCAGGCATCAATCCGCATCCACCAGATCAGATGCATGTAAGCCAGCATTAGCCCGGTCCCGATCCGAAGTACCGCTAGCGTGTCCGCCATGGCTGGTGCAAACCAAAACTCCGACCAAGCTTGCCAAACACCGGTGACCCGTCGTCGCCAAAGAGGTTCATTCATCGTTTTGCCCCCTCCATCACCGGGGAAGAAGGCGATCCAGGTGCTACTAGAGTCGTCGCAGGGGCCATCGCATCGGGTAGTACTTGGTACGACCGTGGATCATCAAGACGTAGCCGATCGCCAAAAAACTGGTCTGGGTCGGGCAGCGGATGTTCGATGCGGTCCAAGCGGTACGATCTTCCCTCCAGTTCCTCGTCCAGATGGCGTCGAATCGATCGGTCGATCGCCAGGAATCGCTGCCGGTCAGCCTCCCAGCGAGCCAGAAGGTCAGGACGCTGCACCTCCTGTGGATCGGGCTGCGGCGCTACCGCCAGCCCGTGATAGAACTCCGCCAACATGAAATGACGATGGTAATCGAGCCGCGGCCAGTGCCTTTGACGGTCAGGCCAGCGACTGGATGCTTCCGATGGATCGGAATCGAGGCGGGTGACCTCCAGCAGGTGATTGGGGCCGGGATTGGGCGCAAAGAAAAAATAGCCATGGTCCCAGTAGAAAAACTCGACGTAAGGAGCCATCCATCGCCTGAGCGACAGAGCATACGGCGCTCCTTCCAGCACAGGCGACCTGGAAAAGAAACGCAATGGCTCGGCAACAATCCCCGCCAGATGCAGTGCAATCAAGAGACTCAAAATCCCATGCACCAACGGCGCAGCGCTTTGCTGCCGATTCCCTTTCCCCCGATCCGCCGCCATCGTTCCCTTACCTCCCCACTTCCTTGTGCATCCCGCACTCTGCCGTCGTTCCGAAACTTCCCGAAGGAAGACGATCAGCCGACGGTTCCGGCAAGGTATTTTGGAACGATTTGGTCGACTATGCCTGGCGGGAAAGATCTTTCTTCAAGAACTCGATCCCACAGCCTGCGCTACCTGAGGATTGTAGGGGATATAGCGGCCCGCATCGCGCCGCCAGCAGTTGACTGCTGCACTTCGACCCCGTGGTCGCAGCGGTAGGTTGACGGGGCTCGTCCAAGGGCAACAAAGAAGGTCCGACTGAGATCCTTGTGGGTGGCGATCACTGCACTGCCTCCGTTGGGTTTCCCACTTGGAAGGTCATCGCATGGGTCACGCCGTACTGACAGGAACCTTCTAAGTGGAAGCAAAAGACGTTATTGGGCGCAAGCTCTTTGTGTGCAGCTGCGGGCACAAAAGTACCGGAAGGCGTACGCCGTTCCGCTAAAAATGGGGTAGTAACTTCGGCATGGCACCGTTGTGGAGCTGTGGGTGGCAATGGAACTACTGACCCATCGGATGGTCGGATGGGGAACAAAAAACCCCTGCGGAATCCGCAGGGGTTTTGAATGGTGACAGTCTGCCGACAGCCGAAGGAACTCACTTGGCAGCCAGGCGCGAGTCCGAGTCTTCGAACTGGAAAGCCAGTTCCAACTGATCTCCCGCAACAAGACGCAGCTGCTGCTTCTTGGTCTGTCCCTGGTGGGTCACTTCGACCGTGTAATCATCCCAAACCATCCCTTCCTTCAGGTTGGCTGTGGTGAAGGTGCGAAGCTCTCCGTGGCTTTCGGTGCTATTGCCGGCAAGCGTCACTTTCGCATCCGCGGGAACTCGCAGAGTGACCTTGGTCTCCAGTTGTCGTGGGGCTTCGCGGAAAGCGATCTGCACGGTTTCGCGGCGGCCACCGGCAATCACCACCGATCGCTCTTCAACCAGCTTCTGCTCCCCTTCTCCAACCTCGGCGCGAATCTCAAAGCGATAGCTGCTCCCTGCTTCCACGCCGCGACTGACGTAATGTCGCGTCGCTCCGGTGCTGGTCGTAGCCTTCCCGTTGATGAATACCTTAGCCGAATCCGGCACCTGAACGTACAGATGGATCGCATCGGGCTCTACCGAAGTGGTCGGGGTAATGATGGGAGCCATCGAGCCGGAGGAACCTTCGTAGATCACTCCATCCGAAGGAGTGGACCACGAACTGCCCGAACTTCCATAGCCAGATTCGTAGGAGACGCCACCCGAACTGCCGCCACCCGAACTGCCGCCACCCGAACTGCCAAAGTGACCGTACTGATAACCACCGGAGCTACCGCCCGAGCTACCGTAGGAGACGACGCTGCTGCGATGCCCGCTGGACCCATAGCTCGTCGAACCGTATCCGCTCGATCCATAACCGCTCGAACCGTATCCGCTCGATCCATATCCGGAGCTACGGTAGGTATGACGTGCGGCGTGATGGTGATGAATCTTGTCATGGAGATGATGCAGCAGCGCTCTCACCGGGCCGACATGACCATGCGATGCACCGACATTCCCCGACGATCCATAACCTCCGGCATAACCGCCGCAGGAACCATAGCCACCCGAGGATCCATAGCCGCTCGATCCACCGTAGCCGCCGCCATAAGATCCCCAACCGGCGCCCATCGAGCCCCAGCCACCCTGCACTGAAGCGATCGACATGCCCAAGGAAAGGGCCACTGCCAACATTGCATTGCGAACCATGAAGTACATCCTTCTTTTACCCGAGTTCCCAAATCCAGCCCGCGTGCTGCCTCCGCACCACCAGACCATGAGGATAACTGGGTTTTCTGGTACTTCAAGAAGACTGCGGGCTTTTTGCGTCTTGAGACGACTTTGCTGTTTGGGATAGATGGGGTTTTTGCAATGGTTTTGCGGCTTGTGGTGGCCGGGCCGGCAAACGGGGTCACCCAGTCACCCTGCCAACCATTGCCCTCCTGGAGACTGCTGCCTCCGATAGGGCCCGTTTGCTCCAATAACCCTCGGAAAAGTCACTTCCGAACCGGTGCCTGAAAGCCTTCATCCAGGATTTGAAAGGTGTGAATCCCATGAGGAAGCGGATCACGATAGGTCCAAACCAGTCGCTTATCCGGGGTGACCTCCAATAGCTTCACCGCTCCCGGCTTGCCCTGGCCGTAACTGGCGATCACCGTATTGCCATTGGCTAGCCGCTGCGCCCCGCAGGGATCGACCAAAAGTGGCTCAGGAAGGTCGTTGTTGCTCAATCGCCAGACGATTTTTCCCTCGCGATCGAATTCCACCACGATGTTGCCATGCGTGCAGGTCGCTAGGGTGTTGCCCGAATCGGTTCGGATGGCGGTAAACGGCCAGCACTCAGGCGGCTCACCGGGAGTCTTCGCCTCCCAGATTCGGCTGCCATCGCTTCGATACTGCCGCACGACGAAATCGAGCAGTTGGGGGACCAGGTAGGTACCATCCTCCAGTTTTCTAGCCATGCGCGATTGCAGATGATGATCGGCTGTCTGCGCTTCCAGAGGGATCGTTGCAAGGATCGCTCCAGAGCGGTCGATCTCCAGCAATCGTGGCGTGGCTCCCGCTTCGCTGATCAAATAACGGTCAGGCCCAAGCGACTGGACGGTGTTCACCTCGGACTGCGTCCCCTCAAACCACATCACCTTCTCCCCCTGACGGTCCAGTTCCACCGCCGCACCATGCGGATAGCGATCGCTTTTGCTGATCGCCAACAGGGTGTGGCCATTGGCCAGTCTCCAGCCATCGCGCGTGGAACCTTCGTAACGCCATACCACTTTCCCTTCCGCATCGCGTTGGTAGGTGCGAGGCCCGAAGGCCAGCACTTCGTGGCGGATCCCCGCAGAGGATTCCTGCACGGCTGGGGTATCCAGGGGATCTTCCGATCGCACCTGTCCGCAAAGCATCGCGCCGATCGCTATGCAGGCTACCGTTGAATTGTTGAAAGGAGAAGAAAGAAACATGCGCCATGTGATTGCCATCGTAGGATCTCCGGGAATGTCAGCTAGCCTTCAGGGCCACATCGGGAGCGATTTGCTAGAGGGAACGTCGCCGTGCAGTAGAGTTCAGTCTTGGTCGCGCTGCCAGATGGGCTCCTCGATCTGTTCGGTACCGATTACTTTTCGCGCCGGGAGCGGCAGCGACCTGCCAAGCACCCACCGATCGAAAGGATCGCCATCGTACCCGGTTCAGGGACTGAAGCGGGTACTTGTAGGGCCATCGCGGTGAGGTCCCGATGAAACGGGTTGGACGAGATGAAGGTGGTCGCTGCACTGGCCGTCGAAACGGAATAAAACCAGCGATGCACGAAGCTGACTGCGTAGAGGGTACCGTCGGCTCCAAATTCCAGATCGACAAAGTAGCTGGCCGGCTCGCCGTTGAACATGGAACCAACCGTTGTCGCAGCAGTCGCTGAGCTGGCGATGTGGAAGAGCGTATCGCTATTCAACCCTGTGTAGCCGCTCAGGTAGATATCCCCGGTCGACATCTGATAGGCAACGCCAGTGATCAAGTGACCGGAAAGGCCGGTGATGACCTGAGCCGACGTGACGCTGGAGGAGCCCAGGTCATAGAAGAAGAGTTCCTGGCTGGCATTGCTGAATCCCCAGAGCCCCCCGGATCCCATCACCAAGTCGGCGATCTGAGTCCTCCCGGTGGGCCCCACCGGAATCGAAAAAGCTCCGGTGACATCCCAGAGGTTGCCCGAGGCGTCTGTCGAATAGAGCGTTCCGGTGGAAGAAAGGGCTAGGCTATCGGAGTAAAAACTCTGACCCAGGATCGGAATCTCCAAGTTGGTCGCCATCGGTACCAAGTAGCGTGTCTGGTTGAAATTCAGCGTGGTGGCAATCGGAGCCGCTGCACATTGCAGCGCCGTGCCCATCCAGCATCCAGTCGCAAAAAGCCACGGTAGAAGTGTCGAAAGCACGCACCAGTGCGATCGACCCGGATGCCGGTTTGCTGGCGCACCTTTAGTGCGATCTGCCCTGAGGCTTGGAAACCTGAGCCCACAACCGGCGTTCCAATGAGAGCGGTCCATGAGAGGCAACCTCCAGGAGAAAGTTGTATAGCAACCGAAAGACAGGAGAGCCGTCACGTCTGTCGGTATAAGGCCTTGGGGTGGCCGGTGTCCAACGATTTTGGATCATTTGGATCCATTTCGTCGACCAGAGACTTTTTTCCTGGGGGTATCGAGTCGACTTACGGTCGGCCTTCCGTAGGAACCTTTCGACGCCAATGAGCGACCTGCAGGTGGCCAAAGGAATGCGATTCCTTCCATTCCCAGTCTGCCGGGTCGAAGAAGCCACCACCGTCGTCCAGGGGCAGGCCGATGTCCTCAGGATTGAGGCTGCGGACTAGGATCCAGACCCCCTGCACTGCCTCAGGCCACGGAAGATTCAGGTTCCACTCCTGGGCGCGATTCGATACCACTATGGCATTACCGGAGATTGCCTCCCACTGAGCCCGCTGATCGTCCGTCAGCGACTGGGGGTGGGGATACACCGCATCGATGGCAAATCGCAGATACGGAATCGAGGCCTGCTGCAGCGTCTCTTCATTGGCGGTCTCCACCAGCATGGGTGCCAACACCAACCGCTCGCTCCAACCATCCCCTTCGCTTGCGATCCACTGGATGGCTCGTTCCCAGTCCTCACCTCGCAGCCAGATCGTATCGCGCATCGATACCTCCAGCGAGTTTGGCAGCAGGGGGAGAAGGCTGAGAGCAGCGGCTGGTATCCATTTCCATCGAGCCAGTCCGTTTGCTGGAACCGCTTCAGAGATCCGCTTGGCCAGACACCAGGAGATCCAGGCCACCGCCAGTGGGTAGAAGCCAATCCAGTAGCGAAGGTGCGAGGCACCATTCCATCCCAGCAAAAAACTGATCAGGTACATCACGATTCCCTGTCCCAGGACGAAGGCCAGAGCGACGGAGGCCACAGGGTCGGAGGCCACAGGGTCGGGATGGGGCGAATGGTGTCGGCGGATCGATCGCACCCCTGCTGCAACGGTTTCCCATACCAACCACAAGGCGGCCACCACAAACCAGGCATGCCAGCGATGGCGCACGAAGGCGATCCAGCTGGCATCCATCGGCGGCCAGAGGACTTTGCGGTCAGCCATCAGGCCGATCCAGGGAAACAGCAGGCCCAGAGCCAGGATCGCAATCGACATTTCGCAACCGCGCGCCATGAGGTAACGAAGCCAACCGAAAGAGCGGCTTGGCACGGATGGGGACGCCGTCCACGACAACAGCCAGGGGAGCAAGATCCTGGCACTGGCGCTGGCGACGACCAGGGCAAGCGATGTCAGGTGGGTTGCCAGGAGGGCTATGGCTCCCAACATCCACCAGGGATCGCTACGCCATGGAAGAGAATCATCGGGGCGATCGGGTTGCCCCTGCGATCGACGATGAAAAATCGCTTCGGCAAGTTGGATGTCACGTATCATCAGCGCCACCGACAGGACGCAGACCATGCCGTAGGGCCTCACTTCGATCGCGTAGAACCACGCCACAGGATCGATCAGTATCCAAATGGTAGCCACAAACAAAAACGCGGCTTGGCATCGCTGGCTAGAGGAAAGATGCGAGGCGAAGAAACGACATCCGATCGCTAGGCCGCCTGCCCAAAGCAGACCTACTAGTAGACGCGATTGCCAGTCGGAGGACAGGCCGATCCAGTGGGACAGTCGCAACAGCCCAAAAAAAGCCGGCACCTGATTTCCCTGAGCGGCTCGGGCAATCCAGTCGGGTGCCTTGGCCGACCAGGCCGACTGAAGTTCGTCGATCCAGAAGCTCTCCTGGATCGCGATCAGAGGTGCAGCCAGCGACGCGAAGAGCGCCAGCAGTGCCAGTTTCCTCCAGAACGAAAAAGCGTCGGCCGGACTTCGCGAA
>Ga0068872_10000584_pt1 | contig 30952 bp, 31 predicted proteins | sample NOAtaG_7_FD_66441 | JGI IMG/M metagenome (GOLD analysis project Ga0068872, IMG submission 66441) | Freshwater lake microbial communities from Lake Erie, under a cyanobacterial bloom - NOAA_Erie_Diel1S_2200h metaG | ecosystem: Environmental > Aquatic > Freshwater > Lake | place: USA: Ohio, Lake...
CCCGGTGATCGCCGCGGGCGGCATCATGGACGGGCGAGGCGTCGCGGCCGCGCTCGCGCTCGGCGCCTCGGCCGCGCAGCTGGGCACGGCGTTCCTCGCCTGCCCGGAGGCGGGGACCCACCCGCTGCACAAGGCGGCGCTTGGGCGCGCCGACGGGACGGTGCTCACCCGCGGCGTGACGGGCCGGCATGCGCGCGGGCTGCGCAACCGGCTCCTGGTCGAGCTCGACGCGAGCGCCGCCGCCGCGCCGGACTACCTCGTGCAGAGCGCGCTTTCCGGCCCGCTGCGCGCGGCCGCGGCGCGCCAGGGGCGGCCGGAACTGATGGCCATGTGGGCCGGGCAGGGCCATGCCATGGCCCGCGCCGAGCCGGCGTCGCAGGTCGTCGCGCGCCTGGTGCGCGAGGCTGGCCTGGAGGCGGCCTGACCCCGGCTGTGGCGGGACGCGCGGGGAATCTGCTATGCCCCCCGTCGCCATGAGCAAGGAAACCCGCCCGAAATCGCTCGAACGGATGGTCGAGCGCTTCATCCTCGCGAGCCGCTGGCTGCAGGCGCCGCTCTATGTCGGCCTCGTCCTCGTGCTCGGCCTGGTGGTCGTCAAGTTCTTCCAGGAATTCGTCCACCTCAGCGCGACGCTGTTCGAGGCGGACGAGAGCCGGATGGTGCTCTACGTCCTGTCTCTCGTGGACCTGGTGATGGTCGCGAACCTGACGGTGATGGTGATCATCTCGGGCTACGAGAACTTCGTGAGCCGCATCGAGGGCGTCGAGTCCGGCGAGCAGCTCTCGTGGTTCGGCAAGCTCGACGCCGGCTCGCTCAAGATCAAGCTCGCCTCGTCGATCGTCGCCATCTCCTCGATCCACCTGCTGAAGGCCTTCCTCGACGCGGCCTCGATCCCGAACGACAAGCTGGTGCTGCTGGTCGTCATCCACATGGCCTTCGTCTTCTCCGCGATCCTCCTCGCCTATCTCGACCGCATCGCCTTCGGCCCCGGCGGGCACAAGGCGGCGAAGCCCGGCAAGGAGTGATGGCCTCCGGCCTCGCCATCGCCGTCGCCCAGGTCAACCCGACCGTCGGCGACCTGCGCGGCAACGCGGCGCGCATCCGCGCCGCGCGCGCCGAGGCGGCGGGGCAGGGGGCGGACCTGGTCGCCTTCCCCGAGCTCTGCGTGGCCGGCTACCAGCCCGAGGACCTCGTGCTCAAGCCGGCCTTCCTCGAGGCCTGCCGCGCCGCGGTCGAGGACCTCGCGCGGGACACGGCCGATGGCGGGCCGGCGATGCTGGTCGGCGCGCCATGGGTCGAGGGCGACAAGCCCTACAACGCGGCGCTGCTGCTCGAGGGCGGGCGCGTCGCCGGGCAGCGCTTCAAGCAGGACCTTCCGAACTACGGCGTGTTCGACGACAAGCGCGTCTTCGCCGCCGGGCCGCCCCAGGGCCCGCTGCAGTTCCGCGGCGCGCGCATCGGCGTGCTGATCTGCGAGGACATGTGGACGCCGGACGCGGCCGAGACTCTCGCGGAGAGCGGCGCCGAGATCCTGCTCGTCCCCAATGGCAGCCCCTACGAGGTCGGCAAGGCCGGCAGGCGCATGGACCTCGCGGTCGCCCGCGTGGTCGAGACCGGCCTGCCGCTCGTCTACGTCAACCAGGTCGGCGGGCAGGACGAGATCGTCTACGACGGCGCGTCCTTCGCGCTCGGCGCGGACCGGCGCCTGCTCCTGCAGGCGCCGTGGTTCCGCGAGGGCGTGTCGACGCTGCGCTGGACGCGCGGGGCGGACGGCGCCCTCGCCTGCGCCGGGGGCCCCGTCGAGGCGCCGCCGGACGACCTTGCCGCGATCTACGGCGCGCTGGTGCTCGGGCTCGGCGACTACGTGCGCAAGAACCGCTTCCCCGGCGTCATCCTGGGCCTGTCGGGCGGCATCGATTCCGCGTTGACCGCCGCGATCGCGGTCGACGCGCTCGGCGCCGACAAGGTCCGCACGGTGATGATGCCGTCGCCCTACACCAGCCGCGAGAGCCTCGAGGACGCGGCCGAGGTCGCGCGCCTTCTGGGCGTGCGCTGCGACACGATCTCGATCGAGCCCGCGATGCAGGCCTTCGGCGGCATGCTCGCGCCATCCTTCGCCGGCGCCGCGCCCGACATCACCGAGGAGAACATCCAGTCGCGCGCGCGCGGGCTGACGCTGATGGCGCTGTCGAACAAGTTCGGCCACATGGTCGTGTCGACCGGCAACAAGTCGGAGATGTCGGTCGGCTACGCGACCCTCTACGGCGACATGTGCGGCGGCTACGCGGTGCTCAAGGACGTCTACAAGACGACGGTCTTCGCGCTCTGCCGCTGGCGCAACGCGCACAGGCTCGGCGGCTGGCTCGGGCAGGCAGGAGCAGTCATGCCGGAGCGCGTGATCACGAAGCCGCCGACGGCCGAGCTCAAGCCCGGCCAGACCGACGAGGCGTCGCTCGGCCCCTACGCGCAGCTCGACGACATCCTCGACTGCCTGGTCGAGCGCGAGATGAAGGTCGCGGACATCGTCGCGCGCGGCCACGACGAGGCCTATGTCCGCCGCGTCTGGCGGATGCTCGACCTCGCCGAGTACAAGCGCCGCCAGGCGCCGCCGGGCGTCAAGATCTCCAGCCGCGCCTTCGGCCGCGACCGGCGCTATCCGATCACGAACGGCTTCCGCGCCGGCGGCGCCTGAGCGCCACGGGCGAGGCGCGATGACCGACGTGAAGGTGCGCTTCGCGCCCAGCCCCACGGGCCTGATCCATCTCGGCAACGTGCGCGGGGCGCTGGTCAACTGGCTCTTCGCCCGCCGCCACGGCGGGCGGATGCTGCTGCGCCTCGACGACACCGACCGCGCCCGCTCGACCGAGGCCTTCGCGCGGGCGATCGAGGCCGACCTCCGCTGGCTCGGGCTGCACTGGGACGAGCTCGCCCGGCAGTCGGACCGCCTGGCGCGCTACGCCGCCGCGGCCGAGGTGCTGCGCGCCGCGGGGCGGCTCTATCCCTGCTACGAGACCGAGGAGGAGCTCGGCCTGCGCCGGCTGCGCGCGGCGGGTGGCGGGCCGCTTCCCTACGACCGCGCCGCGCTGCGCCTCGACGAGGCTGCCCGGCGCGCGCTCGAGGCGCAGGGCCGCAGGCCGCACTGGCGCTTCCTGCTCGAGGCGGGAGAGGTCGCCTGGACCGACGGCATCCGCGGCCCGGTCTCCTTCGAGGGCGCGCTGCTGAGCGATCCGGTGCTGCTGCGCGCCGACGGCTCGCCGACCTACACCCTCGCCTCGGTGGTCGACGACATCGACTTCGCCATCACCCATGTCATCCGCGGCGAGGACCATGTCGCGAACACCGCGGTGCAGATCCAGCTCTTCCGCGCGCTCGGCGCCGGCGTGCCGCCCGACTTCGTGCATTTCCCGCTGCTGACCGACGCCGGCGGCCACAACCTCTCGAAGCGCCTCGGCAGCCTGTCGGTCTCCGTCCTGCGCGACGAGGATGGGCTCGAGCCGATGGCGATCAACGCGCTGCTCGCGCGGCTCGGGACCTCCGACCCGGTCGAGCCCGTGGCGTCGCTCGACGCACTGGTGGCGGGCTTCGACCTCTCGCGCTTCGGCCGGGCGTCGCCGAAGCTCGACGTCGAGGAACTGCGGCGGCTCAACGCGCCGCTCGTGCATGCCATGCCCTTCGAGGCGGCGGCGCCACGCCTCGCGGCGCTCGGCCTCGGTGGCATCGACGCGGCGTTCTGGGACGCGATCCGCGCCAACCTGTCGCGGCTCGCCGACGCCCGCGACTGGTGGACGATCTGCCGCGAGGCGCTGGCGCCCGCCGGGGACGAGCGCGAGTTCCTGGCCGCGGCGGCCGACCTGCTGCCGCCCGAGCCTTGGGACGCGCGCAGCTGGGGCGCCTGGACGTCCGCGGTCTCCGCCGCGAGCGGGCGCAAGGGCAGGGCGCTGTTCATGCCCCTGCGCCTCGCGCTCACGGGCAGGGAGCATGGACCCGAGCTGAAAACCCTGCTACCCATCCTCGGCCGCGCGCGCGCAGAGGCGCGCCTGCGCGGCATCCCGGCCTGATGGCCGGAGGCGACCTTCGCGGGAAGACGGGACGGCCCATGGGCAAGGCACGCGGCATCGGAGAGCGAATTACGACGGGCTGTTGATGCCCGCCGACACGCCTGTCCACGTCCCGTGCCGACCAGCCCCGGTGCCGCCATGTCCCCGCTTCCCACGCTCCAGTTCCACAACACGCTGACGCGCTCGAAGGGGCCCTTCGTCCCGATCGATCCGGCGCGCGTGCGCATGTATGTCTGCGGGCCCACGGTCTACGACTGGGCCCATGTCGGGAACGCGCGCCCGGTCGTCGTCTTCGACGTGCTCTTCCGGCTGCTGCGCAGGGTCTACGGCGAGGACGCCGTGACCTACGTGCGCAACATCACCGACATCGACGACAAGATCATCCAGCGCCACCTCGAGACCGGCGAGCCCATCGAAGGCATCACGCGCCGCACCGCGGAGGCCTATTTCGAGGACATGCGCGCGCTCGGCGCGCTCGACCCCAGCGTCCAGCCGCGCGCGACCCAGCACATCGGCGAGATGATCGAGGTGATCGAGCGGCTGCTCGCGGCGGGCAACGCCTATGTCGCGGAAGGCCACGTGCTCTTCCACGTGCCGAGCGACGCCGGCTACGGCAAGCTGTCCGGCCGCTCGCGCGACGAGCAGGTGGCGGGCGCGCGCGTCGACGTCGCGCCCTACAAGAAGGATCCGGCCGACTTCGTGCTCTGGAAGCCCAGCACGCCGCTCCAGCCCGGCTGGAACTCGCCCTGGGGCCGCGGCAGGCCCGGCTGGCACATCGAGTGCTCGGCGATGAGCGCCGCGCATCTCGGGCGGCACTTCGACATCCATGGCGGCGGCCACGACCTGATCTTCCCGCACCACGAGAACGAGATCGCGCAGTCCGAATGCGCCCATGGCGGCACCATGGCGCATACATGGATGCACAACGGCTTCCTGGTCGTGAACGGCGAGAAGATGTCGAAGAGCCTCGGCAACTTCTTCACCGTGCGCGACCTGCGCGCGCGCTGGCACGGCGAGGCGATCCGCCTGCTCCTGCTCAAGACGCACTACCGCGCGCCGCTCGACTTCACGGAGGAGGGGCTGCGCCAGGCGCGCGAGAACCTCGACCGCTGGCAGCGCGCCGTCCAGCGCGGCGCCGCCGGCGCCGACCGGGCGGCCTTCGAGGCGGAGGCGGGGACCGCGCCGCTCGGCGACCTGCTCTCGCTGCTTGGCGACGACCTCAACACGCCGGGCGCGATCGCGCGGCTGAGCCTCCTCGCGACCTCCGTCTTCGACGAGCTGGCGCGCGGCGACGCCGCCCGCGCGCGCGCCTTCGCCGCCGAGCTGCTGGCGAGCGGCCGCTTCCTCGGGCTGCTCGCCCCGACGCCCGAGGAATGGTTCGCCGGCGCCGCCGCTCCGGCCGACGGGCCGTCGGCGGAGGAGATCGAGGCGCTGGTCGCCGCGCGCCTCGCCGCGCGCAAGGCCCGCGACTTCGCGGAGGCGGATCGCATCCGCGACGCGCTCAAGGCTCGTGGCGTCCTGCTCGAGGACGGGGCCGGGGGAACGACCTGGCGGAGGGCCTGACCATGGCCGACCGCGTCTACCTCTACGACACGACGCTGCGCGACGGCGCGCAGACGCAGGGCGTCGACTTCGGCGTCGCCGACAAGCGCGCGATCGCCGAGGCGCTCGACGGCCTCGGCATCGACTACGTCGAGGGCGGCTGGCCCGGCGCCAACCCGACCGACGACGCGTTCTTCGCCGCCGCGCCGCGCTTCGGGCATGCGCGTTTCGCCGCCTTCGGCATGACGCGCCGCGCCGGTCGCTCGGCCGAGAACGACCCCGGCCTGAGCGCGGTGATCGGCGCCGGCTCGCCGGTCGTGACGCTGTTCGGCAAGACCTGGGACTTCCACCTGCGCGAGGCGCTGGGCGTGGAGCTCGCGGAGGGCGTCGACATGGTCGGCGGCTCGATCGCCGAGGTGGTGCGCCGCGGCCGCGAGGCGATCTTCGACGCCGAGCATTTCTTCGACGGCTACAAGGCCAATCCCGGCTTCGCCCGCGACTGCCTGCGCGCGGCGCGCGACGCCGGCGCGCGCTGGATCGTGCTCTGCGACACCAATGGCGGGACGCTGCCGCACGAGGTGGAGCGGATCGTCGGCGAGCTGGTCTCGCTCGTCCCGGGCGATCGCCTCGGCATCCATTGCCACGACGACACGGGCAACGCGGTCGCCAACTCCCTGGCCGCCGTGCGCGCAGGCGCGCGGCACGTGCAGGGGACGCTCAACGGCCTCGGCGAGCGCTGCGGCAACGCCAACCTCACCTCGATCATCCCCAGCCTCGTCCTGAAGCTCGGCTGCGAGACCGGCGTGACGCCGGAGCGGCTGCGCAGGCTCACCCATGTCTCGCGCCTGCTCGACGACCGGCTCAACCGTCCGCCGTCGCGCGGCGCGGCCTATGTCGGCGCCAGCGCCTTCGCCCACAAGGGCGGCGTGCACGTGTCGGCCGTCGAGAAGGACCCGCGCACCTACGAGCACGTGCCGCCCGAGAGCGTCGGCAACCGGCGCGAGATCGTCGTCTCGGACCAGGCGGGCCGCGCCAACATCCTGGCGCGCTTCCGCGACCTCGGCCTCGAGGTGGCGCCCGCCGACCCGCGCGTGCAGCGCCTCGTCGACGAGGTGAAGCGCCGCGAGCACGACGGCTTCGCCTATGACGGCGCCGAGGCGAGCTTCGAGCTCCTTGCGCGCCGCGCGCTCGGCCGCGTTCCGGACTTCTTCTCCCTCGTGTCGTTCCGCGTCATCACCGAGCGGCGCACGGACCCGCGCGGCGAGGCCGCGACGCTCTCCGAGGCGACGGTGAAGCTCGACGCGCGCGGCCAGCGCTTCCTGACGGTCGGGGAGGGCAACGGCCCGGTCAACGCGCTCGACGGCGCGCTGCGCGCGGCGCTGGTGCCGATGTATCCGGCGCTGGGCGGCATGCGCCTCGTCGACTACAAGGTCCGCATCCTCACGCCCGAGGACGGCACGCGCGCGGTCACGCGCGTGATGATCGAGAGCGAGGACGTTGGCGGCCCGGACGGGACGCCCCGGCACTGGTCGACGGTCGGCGTCTCCGCGAACGTGATCGACGCCTCCTACAACGCGCTGCACGACGCGATCTCCTGGAAGCTCTTCAGGGACGGCGTCGCGTGAGCGCGAAGCCGGTCGTCGTCCTCGTCCGGCCGCAGCTTGCCGAGAACATCGGCATGGCCGCGCGCGCCATGCTCAATTGCGGGCTGGACGAGCTGCGCCTGGTCGCCCCCGACGAGCCGCCGGACCATCCGCGGGCGATCGCGGCGGCGACCCATGCCGACGGCGTCCTGCGCGCGGCGCGGGTCTTCGCGACGCTCGACGAGGCGGTCGGCGACCTGCACACGGTCTTCGCCACCTGCCCGCGCCGCCGCGGCATGGTGAAGGAGGTCGTCACGCCGCGGGGGGCAGCCACGCAGATACGCGCGCTGTCGGCGGCCGGCGGGCGCCCGGGCATCCTGTTCGGCCCCGAGCGCACGGGCCTGGAGAGCGACGAGGTCAGCGTCGCCGAGGTGCAGGTGTCGATCCCGCTCAACCCCGGCTTCAACTCGCTCAACCTGGCCCAGGCCGTCCTGGTGATGGGCTACGAGTGGTGGCAGGCGGCGGACGAGACGCCGGAGCGGGTCCTGGTCGCCAACCGGGCCGTCCCGGCCACCAAGTCGGAGCTCCTCGGCTTCTTCTCACGGCTCGAGGGGGCGCTGGACGCCTGCGGCTTCCTGCGGGACCCCGAGATGCGCCCCACCATGGTCCGGAACATCCGGGCGATCTTCCAGCGGGCCGGGCTGATGCGCCACGAGGTGAACACGCTCCAGGGGATCGTGACCGGCCTCACCGAAAGGCCCCATGCCTCGCCCGCGCCGGGCTCCCGGGCCGCCAAGAAGGCGGCGGCCGGCGGCGGGCCGGGGCAGGGTGGCGGGGCGGGACCGATTGGCGGTTGACGCACCGCGTCCCGGGCAGGTATCAACCCCGGCCTGATTCGCGGGGCTTTCGCCGCCGCAGACCACCTCTTTCCCGGATCCGAGATCGATGAGCAAGCGCACGAACGCGAAGTACAAGATCGCCCGCCGGCTTGGCGTGAACCTCTGGGGCCGCGCCAAGGCGCCCAGCACGGATACCGGCCCGGGCCAGCACGGCGCGCGGCGCAAGAAGCCGTCCGATTTCGGCACCCAGCTGCAGGCCAAGCAGAAGCTCAAGGGCTACTACGCCAACATCACGGAGCGCCAGTTCCGCAAGATCTACACCGAGGCTGCCCGCCGCCGCGGCGACACGGGCGAGAACCTGATCCAGCTCCTCGAGCGCCGCCTCGACGCCGTCGTCTATCGCCTGAAGTTCGCGGTCACCCCGTTCCAGGCCCGCCAGCTGGTCAACCATGGCCATGTGCGCGTGAACGGCAAGAAGGTGAACATCGCCTCCTACGTCGTCGAGGACGGCGACACGGTCGAGATCCGGGAAGACTCCCGCGAGCTCCAGCAGGTCCTCGTCGCCCAGTCCTCGGCCGAGCGCCAGGTGCCCGACTACCTCTCGCTCGACGGTAAGGCCCTCAAGGGCACCTTCGTGCGCGGACCGAAGCTCGGGGACGTGCCGTACCCCGTGCAGATGGAGCCGAACCTGGTGGTCGAGTTCTACTCGCGCTGATCGATCCGGGCCCCGGCCCGAAGCAGAACGGCCCGGCGTCTCGCGACGCCGGGCCGTTTTTCTTTCTGCTTTCGGAACGAAATCGTCGTTCCGTTGCAAGTGCTTGCGCGAAGTTCCTCAGGTTCAGCCGGAACCTCAGGACGGCTTCGTCTCGATCCCGCGCTCGCCCAGCAGCGCCTGCAGCTCGCCGCTCTGGAACATCTCGCGCACGATGTCGCAGCCGCCCACGAACTCGCCCTTCACGTAGAGCTGCGGGATGGTCGGCCAGTTCGAGAAGTCCTTGATGCCCTGGCGGATCGACGGATCCTCGAGGACGTTGATGCCCTTGAACTTCACGCCCATGTGGCCGAGCACCTGGACGACGGCGGCGGAGAAGCCGCACATCGGGAAGACCGGGGTACCCTTCATGTAGAGGACGACGTCGTTGCTGGAGATGTCGTCCTTGATTCGCTGGGCGACGGTCGCGTCGGTCATGTCTGTCTCCTGCTGGAAGGGGCTGGCCGTCAGGGAACGCCGGTCTGCAGCGCCATGGCGTGCAGCTCGTTGCCCATCCGGCCCTTGAGGGCGGCGTATACCATCTGGTGCTGCTGCACGCGCGTCTTGCCGCGGAAGGCGGACGAGACGACCGTCGCCGAGTAGTGGTCGCCGTCGCCCCGCAGGTCCTCGATGGTCACCTGCGCGTCGGGCAGGGCCTCGCGGATCAGTCGCTCGATCTCGGCAGCCGGCATCGGCATCTGGAACCTCGACTCGTCCGTGTTCAGGAAGCGGCGCCGGCCATGAAGCGCGGCAGCCACGCCTCGTGCGCGGCGCGCAGCGAGCCGAGCGATATAGGAACCTCGCCGTGGAGTGTCAAACGCGGCTCCGCCCCTGTCCGCCCGAGCTCGACGAGTTCCACGCCGGCCTGCTTGGCAAGGCGGGCCAGCGCGGCGGCGTCCCGCGTGGCGACCACGTAGCGGGCCTGGTCCTCGCCGAACCACCAGCCATGCGCGGGCAGGCCGGCGGGGGCGGGGCGCAGCTCGGCGCCGAGGCCGGAGGCCAGGGCCATCTCCGCGACGGCGACCAGCAGCCCGCCATCCGAGACGTCGTGGCAGGCCGTGGCCAGGCCGGCGTCGATCGCCGCGCGCACGAACTCGCCGTTGCGCCTCTCGGCCGCGAGGTCGACCGGCGGCGGCGCGCCGTCCTCGCGCCCGCAGAGCTCGCGCAGGTAGAGCGAGGCGCCGAGCCAGCCTTCCGTCCGGCCCAGCAGGAACAGGGCCTCGCCGGCGCCGCGCGGGGCGATGCCGACCGCCTTCGCCGCGTCGGCGAGCAGCCCGACGCCGCCGATCACCGGCGCGGGCATGATCGCCGCGCCCGAGGTCTCGTTGTAGAGCGAGACGTTGCCCGACACGACCGGGTAGTCGAGCGCCTCGCACGCCTTGCGCATGCCGGCGATGCAGCCGACGAACTGGCCCATGATCTCCGGCCGCTCGGGGTTGCCGAAGTTCATGTTGTCGGTGATGGCGAGCGGCCGCGCGCCGGTCGCCGAGATGTTGCGGTAGGTCTCCGCCACCGCCTGCATGCCGCCGGCCTCGGGGTCGGCGTGGCAGTAGCGCGGCGTGCAGTCGACGCTCAGCGCGAGCGCCTTGCCGCTCTCGGGCAGGCGCACGACGCTGGCGTCGCCGCCGGGGCGGACCACGGTCTGGCCGCGGATGAGGTAGTCGTACTGCTCCCAGATCCAGCGCCGCGAGGCGAGGTCCGGGCAGCCCATCAGCCGCTCCAGCGCCGCGCCGGCGGCATGCGCGGGGACCGAGGCCGCGTCGATGCGCGGGCGCCGCGGCGCCGGCGTCCACGGGCGGTCGTACTCGGGCGCCGCGGCGGAGACCGGCGCGATCGGCATGTCGGCCTCGACGCTGTCGCCCATCCGCAGCACGAGGCGGCCCGTGTCGGTGAGCGTGCCGATCGTCACGCAGTCGAGCTCGTACTTGGCGAAGATGCGGTTGGCGATGTCCTCGGCGCCGGGCCGCAGGATCATCAGCATGCGCTCCTGGCTCTCGGAGAGCATGATCTCGTAGGCGGTCATGCCGGGCTCGCGCATCGGCACGCGGTCGAGCTGGAGCTCGATGCCGAGCCCGCCCTTGCCGGCCATCTCGGTCGAGGAGGAGGTCAGGCCCGCCGCGCCCATGTCCTGGATCGCGACGATCGCGTCCGTCGCCATCAGCTCGAGGCAGGCCTCGATCAGCAGCTTCTCCTTGAACGGGTCGCCGACCTGCACGGTCGGGCGCTTCTCCTCCGACTTCTCGTCGAACTCGGCGGAGGCCATGGTCGCGCCGTGGATGCCGTCGCGGCCGGTCTTGGCGCCGACATAGACGACCGAGTTACCGGGCCCGGAGGCCTTGGCGTAGAAGATGCGGTCGGCCTTCGCGATGCCCACGGTCATGGCGTTGACGAGGCAGTTGCCGTTGTAGCTGGCATGGAAGTTGGTCTCGCCGCCGACCGTCGGCACGCCCACGCAGTTCCCGTAGCCGCCGATGCCCGCGACGACGCCGGCCACGAGGCCGCGCGTGCGCGGGTGGGACGGGTCGCCGAAGCGCAGCGCGTTGAGGTTGGCGATCGGCCGCGCGCCCATGGTGAAGACGTCGCGCAGGATGCCGCCAACGCCCGTCGCCGCGCCCTGGTAGGGCTCGATGTAGGAGGGGTGGTTGTGGCTCTCGATCTTGAAGACCACCGCGTCGCCGTCGCCGATGTCGATGACGCCCGCGTTCTCGCCGGGCCCGCAGATCACCCAGGGCGCGGTCGTCGGAAGCGTCTTCAGCCAGCGCTTCGAGGACTTGTAGGAGCAGTGCTCCGACCACATGACCGAGAAGATGCCGAGCTCGGTCCGGTTCGGGTGGCGGCCCATGATCTCGACCGCGCGGTCGTATTCCGCGGGCGTGAGCCCCATGAGGTCGTTGGGTCGTTGACCGGTCATCGCGCCACCGCCTCGACGAGGCCCTCGAAGAGTTTCCTGCCGTCCACGGAACCGAGCAGCGCCTCGATGGCGTTCTCGGGGTGCGGCATCATGCCGAGCACGTTGCGCCTGGCGTTGAACACGCCGGCGATGTTGCGCGCCGAGCCGTTGGGGTTGGCGGCGGCGTCGACGGCGCCGTCCGGTCCGCAGTAGCGGAACGCGACCTGGCCCTCGTCCTCGATGCGGTCGAGCGTCTCGGGGTCGGCGAAGTAGTTGCCGTCGTGGTGGGCGCAGGGCACGCGCATGACCTCCCCGCGCGCGTAGCGCGAGGTGAAGAGCGTGTCGGCGCGCTCGACGCGCAGGTGCACGTCGCGGCAGATGAACCTGAGGCTCGCGTTGGGCAGCAGCACGCCGGGCACCAGCCGCGCCTCGGCGAGGATCTGGAAGCCGTTGCACACGCCGAGCACGGGCACGCCCGCCTCGGCGCGCGCGCGCACCTCGCGCATGATCGGGGAGTGGGCCGCGATCGCGCCGGTGCGCAGGTAGTCGCCGTAGGAGAAGCCGCCGGGCAGGACGACCAGGTCGGCCGCGGGGAGCGTCGCCTCCGCGTGCCAGACGATGGCCGGCTCCGAGCCGGTCGCCGAGCGGATCGCGTGGACGATGTCGCCCTCGCGGTTGGAGCCCGGGAAGACGATGACTGCCGATTTCATGCGCCTGCGCTCCGCGCGCGCCGCGTCGCGCGGCGCATCAGGGGACGAGCTCGAACTGGTAGTTCTCGATGACGGTGTTCGCGAGGAGCTTCTCGCACATCGCCTTGACCGCCGCCTCGGCCCTGGCGCGGTCGGTCTCCGCGAGGTCGAGCACGATGTAGCGGCCCTGGCGGACATCCGTCACGCCGTCGAAGCCGAGATGGCCCAGCGCCGCGAGGATCGCCTGGCCCTGCGGGTCGAGAACGCCGTTCTTCAGCGTGACGTGAACCTTCGCCTTCATCGCACCGGTCCTCACTGCATCGTCTTCGGACCCTTGAGGTCCTGGGGGCCGCCCTCGGGGAAGATGCCGAGGCGCCGCGCCACCTCGCGATACGCCTCCTCGACGTTCCCGAGGTCGCGGCGGAAACGGTCCTTGTCCATCTTCTCGTTGGTCTTCACGTCCCAGAGGCGGGACGTGTCGGGGCTGATCTCGTCGGCCAGCACGATGCGCATCTCGTCGTGCTCGTTCCAGTGGCGGCCGAACTCGAGCTTGAAGTCGATGAGCTTGAGGCCGACGCCGAGGAAGAGCCCGGTCAGGAAGTCGTTGATGCGCAGCGACAGCGCCATGATGTCGTCGAGGTCCTGGGTCGAGGCCCAGCCGAAGGCGGTGATGTGCTCCTCGGCGACCATCGGGTCCCCGAGCTCGTCGTTCTTGTAGTAGTACTCGACGATCGAGCGGGGCAGGGCCTGGCCCTCGGGCACGCCGTAGCGCTGCGAGAAGGACCCCGCGGCGACGTTGCGCACGACCACCTCGATCGGGACGATCTCCACCTCGCGCACGAGCTGCTCGCGCATGTTGAGGCGGCGCACGAAGTGGGTCGGCACGCCGACCTCCTCGAGCCGCATCATCAGGTATTCGGAGATGCGGTTGTTGAGCACGCCCTTGCCGGTGATCACGCCCTTCTTCTTGGCGTTGAAGGCCGTCGCGTCGTCCTTGAAGTACTGCACGAGCGTGCCCGGCTCGGGCCCCTCGTAGAGGATCTTCGCCTTGCCTTCGTAGATCTGCTTGCGTCGGGACATGCGCCTCTCGCTGGGGCCGTCCGCCGGCCCCGGAAGCGGACGCGGCGGATCGCCTGGGTCGCGTGCGGCCGCGCGGAGTTCGCGAGACCGGGCGCGCAGCCTTATAGCGTCGCGCCCGACCGAGTCGCAACGCCGCCCGCCCCGGGCCCGGGCAGCAGCGTCCGCCAGGCGACGGGGCCCGGATGGCCGTCGGCGAAGCGCATCACGGGCCGGTTCGCGCCGGCTGCCGGGCCCGCGGCGGGCAGGGCGACGATGGTGCTGCAGACCGTGCCGAACCCCGATGGCAGGCGGAAGCTCATGGCCGCGCGGCGATCCGGGTCGCCGTCGCGGCTCGACAGGAGTTCCTCCCAGCCCGACCAGTCGCCGTGCCCATGGGCGGGCGGGGGCCGCTCCCGCCAGCGCGGGAGGTGGAGCGCGATGCGCGGATCGGTCGCGTCGTTGGCGTCGGACGCCGTGAGCATCGTCGTGCCGGCGGGCAGGGCGGCGACGTGCGGCCGCGCCGGGCCCTCCGGCCCGCTCCCGCGGATCCAGAACGCGTCGCGGTCGTCGGCCACCACGAGGTTGAAGCCGCGCCATGCGCGCGCGTCGATGTCGGCCAGCGCGCGCGCGGCCTCGGCCGCGTCCGCATGGTCGAGCGCGTCGAGCACGAGTTCCCCGCGCGAGCGCAGGCCCGGGGCGGGGCCGAGCGAATTGCGGCGGTTCAGGACCGAGGCGAAGACGCCATGGTCGTTGACGCCGAGCCAGGAACCCCCGGCGAGGCGGTCGAGCCCGGCGAAGACCTCGGGCCGGTCGGGCCAGTGCCGGCCCGGCGCCAGCCATGGGCGGTCCGCCATCTCGTCGCGGTTCGCGGCGATGGCGAGGGGCCAGGGATGTCCTGGGCGGCGGTGGAGGACGAGGGTGCACATGTCGCGTTTCCGATGGCCAGCATATGGCGGAGCGGCGCACCCGCCGCTATATAGCCCGCCACCCCACTAGACGAGGAATGGTGCCGCCATGACGGGCTTCGACGACCGCCAGAAGGCTTTCGAGAACCAGTACAAGCACGACCAGGAGATCAAGTTCAAAGTCAACGCGCGGCGCAACAAGCTGCTCGGCGAGTGGGCCGGAAGGCAGATGGGCCTCGCGGGCGCGGACCTCGAGGCCTATGCCAAGAGCGTCGTGATGGCCGACTTCGAGAAGCCCGGCGACGACGACGTGCTGCAGAAGGTCGCCGCCGACCTCAAGGCGAAGGGGCTCGCGGTCGGCGACGGCGTGGTCCGGGCGGAGATGGAGAAGCTCCTCGCCACCGCCAAGGAGCAGATCCTCAAGCAGGCCTGACGCGGCGTCGCGCCGGTCGCTTCGCCTTCGGCCTGGCGGCGAAGACCCGGCGGAAGATCGCGTCGACGCGCCTGAAGTGGTGCGCGAGGTCGAACATCGCCTCGACCTCGCGCGGCTTCAGGTGCCTGCGCACCACGGGGTCCGCGAGCAGGCGGTCCTTGAACGAACCGCCCTCGCGCCAGGTCGCCATCGCGTTCGACTGGACGATGCGATAGGCGTCCTCGCGGCTCACGCCGGCCTGCGTGAGCGCGAGCAGCACGCGCTGCGAGTGCACGAGGCCGCCCAGCGCGTCCAGGTTCCGCTGCATCATGTCCGGGTAGACGACGAGCTTCTCGATCATCCCGGCCGCGCGGTGGAGGGCGAAGTCGAGCGCGATCGTCGCGTCCGGGCCGATCACGCGCTCCACCGAGGAATGCGAGATGTCGCGCTCGTGCCAGAGCGCGACGTTCTCCATCGCCGGCACCGCCATGCCGCGCACGAGCCGCGCGAGCCCGGTGATGTTCTCGGACAGCACGGGGTTGCGCTTGTGCGGCATCGCCGACGAACCCTTCTGCCCGGGCGCGAAGAATTCCTCCGCCTCGCGCAGTTCCGTGCGCTGCAGGTGCCGGACCTCGGTGGCCAGGCGCTCGAGCGAAGAGGCGATCACGCCCAGCGTGGCGAAGAACATCGCGTGGCGGTCGCGCGGGATCACCTGCGTCGACACGGGCTCCACCGCGAGGCCGAGCTTGTTCGCGACATGCGCCTCCACGCGGGGGTCGATGTTCGCGAAGGTGCCGACCGCGCCCGAGATGGCGCATGTGGCGATCTCGCGCCGCGCCGCCTCGAGGCGCTCGCGGTTGCGCGCGAACTCCGCCCAGTAGCCCGCGAGCTTGAGCCCGAAGGTCACGGGCTCGGCATGGATGCCGTGGCTGCGCCCGATCGTCGGGGTCATCTTGTGCTCCTTCGCGCGCGCCTCGAGCGCCGCGAGCAGCCGGTCGATCGCGGCGAGCAGCAGCGCCGAGGCCTGGTCGAGCTGCACCGCGAGGCAGGTGTCGAGCACGTCCGACGACGTCATGCCCTGGTGCACGAAGCGCGCGGCCGGCCCGACATGCTCGGCGAGGTTGGTGAGGAAGGCGATGACGTCGTGCTTGGTCTCGCGCTCGATCGCGTCGATGCGCTCGATCTCCCACTTGCCCTTCTTCCAGACCTCGCGCGCGGCGCTCCTGGGGATGATCCCGAGCGCGGCCTGCGCGTCGCAGGCATGGGCCTCGATCTCGAACCAGATGCGGAAGCGGTTCTCGGGCTCCCAGATGGCGGCCATCTCGGGGCGGCTGTAGCGGGGGATCACGTGCTGTCGCCTTTCGTCATGCGGGAGGAGGAATGCCCGTGGCCATGGTCATGATCGTGGCCATGGTCGTGATCGTGATCGTGATCGTGATCGTGATCGTGGTCGTGGTCGTGGTCGTGGTCGTGGCCATGGTCGCGCGCGCGGGCGCGCTCGATCTCCGCGGCACGCGCCGCGATGTCCTGCGCCGTCGCGAGGCGCGCGCGGGCGACGAGCTTCTCGAGCGCCGCCAGCCAGTGGCGGTAGTACGTATCGCCGAGGTCGGGATCGCCCGCCGCCTTGGCGCCGGCGATCTCGTCGGCCAGCGCCGCGGCCCATTCGGTCCAGGTGAAGGTCCCCGCCCGGTGGAGCGCGACCGCGAGCGCGAAGGCCTCGGCCTCCCATGGCTCGCGGAAGACCGGGCCCTCCGCGTCGCGCGGGATGCGCGGCAGGGCATCCAGTGACGGGACGTTCACGCGATTGCCTCGAGATAGGGTTCCCAGAGGTCGATGAAGACGGCGTCGCGCGCTGGCGCGTCCTCGCCCCAGAGCTCGCGCGCGGCGAAGCGCACGGAGTAGAGGTGCCGCGGATCCTCGCCGCGGCCGGCGGCGTTGCTGTCCGGGAAGACATGGCCGCCATGCAGCGCCACGACCGTGCCGGAGCGACCGCGGCAATAGCGCGGCGCGCGCGTGTGGCCCGCGGGCGAGAAGACCTTCACCCGCACTTCGTCCCCTGGAGCGAAGCGCGGCGCCGCGGGCACGGGGCGCTCGCTCGGCCCGCCGCGCGCGAGGATGCGCGGCACGTCCTCGGCGCGCACCGCGGGCTTCGCATGGGACGGGGAAGCGGCGAGGGCGCGACCTGCCTCGACCTCGCCGGGGGCGAGGAAGCCTTCCTCGCCGGCGAGGCGTTCCAGCGCCTTCACCCAGAGCTCGTAGTAGCTCGATGACAGGTAGTCGACCGGATGCCGGTCCTCGCGCACGAAGCGCGAGCGGTCGAGGTGCCAGCGGCCATGCGCGCCCATGGCGAGGGTGAGGGCGAAGGCGCGGCGCTCCCAGTCGGCGTGGAAGACGGGCTCGTCGCGCTCCGGGGCCACGGGTCCTAGCCCGTGCATGCCGCCGAGGTCGTGGCCGCCATTCATGGCGACAGCGCCTTCGTCACGCCGATCATCGCGTCGCGGGTCACGAGGCCGGCGAGGCGCTCCTCGCTCCAGCCCGCCGTGCCGGCGGGGCGCTCGGGCAGGACGAGGTAGCGGATCTCCGCGGTCGAGTCCCAGACCCTGATCTCGATGTCCTCGCCGAGCTCGAGGCCGAACTCGCGCATCACGCCGCGCGGGTCGATCACCGCGCGCGAGCGATAGGGCGCGGACTTGTACCAGGCGGGCGGCAGGCCGAGCACCGGCCACGGGTAGCAGGAGCAGAGGGTGCAGACGACGAGGTTGTGCACGCCCGGGCCGTTCTCGACGACGCGCATGTGCTCGCCCTGTCGGCCCTGGTAGCCAAGCGAGGCGATCGCCGCGCTGGCATCGCGCCGCAGCCATTCGAGATAGGCAGGGTCCGTCCACGCCTTCGCGACGACGCGCGCGCCGTTGCGCGGCCCGACCTTGTTCTCGTAGGTGTCGACATAGGCGTCGAGCGCGGCTCGGTCGACGAGGCCCTTCTCGAGCAGGATCGCCTCCAGCGCCTTGACGCGTGCGGCGACCGGCGGGTCCTCCGCGTGCGCGTCCTTCCGGCCGTCTTCCTTGCCGTCCTGCATGCCGCCTCCGCGCCTTCCTGGGGGATCGCGCGGAGCATACGCCAAGCCGCCGTCACATCAAGCCGAGGGCGCGCAGGCTCGCATGGCCGCCACGGCCGACGACGATGTGGTCGTGCACGCCGATGCCCACGGCGGCGCAGGCCCGCGCGACGTCGCGCGTCATGTCGATGTCCGCGCGCGACGGCGTCGTGTCGCCGGAGGGGTGGTTGTGCAGCAGGATGAGCGCGCAGGCGCCGAGCTCCAGCGCGCGGCGCACGACCTCGCGCGGGTAGACCGGCGCGTGGTCGACCGTGCCGCGCCCGCGCTCCTCGGCCGCGATCAGCGCGTTGCGGCGGTCGAGGAACATGACGAAGAAGCGCTCGGTGTCCCCGTGCGCGAGCTCCGCGCGCGCATAGGCGAGCACCTTGTCCCAGGACGAGAGCACCGGGCGGTCCATGACCTCCTCGCGCGCGAGGCGGAGCGCTGCCTCGCGCGCGAGCTTGAGGGCGTCGATCGCGGTCTCGCCGAGCCCGGGTATGCCGCGCAGCGCCGCGCGCGGCGCCGAGATGGCGCCCGCGAAGCTGCCGAAGCGCGCGACGAGCGCGCGCGCGATCGGCCGCACGTCCCGCCGCGGGATGACGAAGAGCAGCGCCTCGAGCAGGTCCTGGTCGCCGAGCGCCGCGCCGTCGCCCCGTCGGAATCGCTCGCGCAGCCGCGCGCGGTGGCCGGCAAGGCCGCCCATGGCGTCCTGTCCCCGCGTCGCCCGGGCCGCGTCGGATCCCGCATCCTCGATGTCCATCGCCCCTCCTGGGGCGAGGATAGGCGCGGTGGCCGGCTTAGGCCGTATAGGGCGGACGGTGTAGCCCGGCGGGGGAGGTGGTGAAGATCTCGAAGCCGGTCTCGGTGACGCCGATCGAGTGCTCGAACTGCGCGGAGAGCGAACGGTCGCGCGTGACCGCGGTCCAGCCATCGCTCAGCAGCTTCACGCGCCAGTCGCCCGCGTTGATCATCGGCTCGATGGTGAAGAACATGCCGGGGCGCAGCACCATGCCCATCAGCGGGTTCTCGCTGTCGTGGTAGTGCAGGACCGAAGGCGCGTCGTGGAAGACGCGCCCGAGGCCATGCCCGCAGAAGTCCCGCACGACGGAGAACCTGTTGCCCTCGGCATGGGACTGGATCGCGCGCGCCACGTCGCCGAGCGTCGCGCCCGGCCGGACCACGTCGATGCCCGCCATCATCGCCTCGTAGGTGACGTCGCAGAGCCGTCGCGCGCGCACGCCGACGTCGCCGACATGGAACATGCGGCTCGTGTCGCCATGCCAGCCGTCGAGGATGACCGTGACGTCGATGTTCAGGATGTCGCCGTCGACCAGGCGCTTGTCCCCCGGGATGCCGTGGCAGACGACATGGTTCACCGAGGTGCAGATCGACTTCGGGAAGCCGCGATAGCCCAGCGGTGCCGGGATCGCGCCGCGCGCGACGATGTAGTCGTGGCAGATCCGGTCGAGCTCGCCCGTCGACACGCCGACGCGCACATGCGGGCCGATCATGTCGAGCGTCTCCGCGGCGAGCCGGCCGGCACGCCGCATCGCCTCGAAATGCGGCGGCGCGTGCAGCTTGACCCGCGTGCCATCGGTGTCCGCGTCGGCGTAGCCGACCTGTGCGTCTTCCATCATGCGCGCGAATATAGAGGCGCCGTCACGCGCTCGCCACCGGCGGGCGCCGCGCCACGTCGAGGCGTGCCTGCGCGAGGTCGTCGGCGCCGGCCATCGTCGCCTCCGCGCGTGCTGGATCGTCGAGCAGGAGCGTGACCGCGCGCACGAGCTCGAGCGTGTCGTCGGCGATCCCGCGCTCGGCCCCGGCAGCGGCGAGGCCGGCGAGGACGGCGTCGGCGAGGCGCACCGGCGCGAGCGGGAAGGCAGGATGCTCGCCCATGCGCGTCCTGCGCTCGGCATCGGCTGCATCCGGGTCGTCGGTCTGCGCCCGGCAGAGGGCGGCGTCGCGCCCGTGGACGCCGCGGCAGCGCAGCGGCCGCGTGGGATGGATCGCGCAGCGCCCGTCCGGCTCGAGGAAGGGGCAGGGGATGCGCGCACGCCGCCGCGCGGCCGCGTCGCGCGCGCCGATGGCGGCATCGGCGTCGCGCGCGCGCGCCTCCAGAGGCGTTCCGGCGATCGTGGCGGCGACGGCGACGGCCTCGATCGCGGAGACCGCGACATGCTGGTGGCAGCACGCCGAGCAGCCCGCGGCGCAGGCGATCGGCCCCGCGCGCTCGACCTCGGCGCGCGCGGCGTCCCATGCCTCCTCGAAGGCCTCGCAGGCCGCGCGATGCGCGGCGCGGGCGCGGTCGGTCGCGCCGCCGCCCGTGCGCAGCGCGTCGGCGACCGCCATGCGCGCGCGCAGCCTCAGCTGGGGTCCCATGGCCTGCGGCTCCGGGGTTCTGGCGTCATGCACGGCAGGCTCTATGATCGCGCGATGGCGGACAACGGGGATGCGGGTGGCATGGAGGCCAGGACGGTGACGGCGGCGGTGCTCGTGGTCGGCAACGAGATCCTCTCGGGCCGGACGCGCGACGCCAACACGCAATGGCTGGCGACCGAGCTTGGCAGGATCGGGATCCGGCTGCGCGAGGCGCGCGTGGTCCCGGACGTCGAGGCGGAGATCATCGGGGCGCTGGATGCCTTGAGGGCGAAATACGACTATGTCTTTACAACCGGAGGTATAGGTCCGACGCATGACGACATCACGTCGGCCTGCGTCGCCCGTGCCTTCGGCGTGCCCCTCGCGAGGAATCCCGAGGCCGTCCGGCGCCTCGCGGCCCATTACGCCAACCCCGCCGACCTCAACGAGGCGAGGCTGCGCATGGCCAACATCCCCGAGGGGGCGGAGCTGATCGACAATCCGGTCAGCAAGGCGCCGGGCTTCCGGATCGGGAACGTGCACGTGATGGCGGGGGTGCCGACCATCATGCAGGCGATGTTCGCCGGGCTGCGCGGGCAACTCGCCGGAGGCCCGCCAATGCTGTCCCGCACGCTGAATTGCGACTTGCCGGAGGGTGCGATGGCCGCCGGGCTCGCCGCGATCCAGGACGCCCATGGCGACGTCGAGATCGGCAGCTACCCCTACATGCGGCTCGGCAGGGCCGGGGCGGCGATCGTCCTGCGCGGGACGGACGCGGGGCGTCTCGCCGCCGCCACGGACGAGGTACGCGCCATGATGCTTCGCCTTGGCGGCCAGCCAAGCGAGGATCCCCCGGCGCAGGCCGGGCCTTAACCCCCCTTTAACGCCGGCCCGCGCAAATTCGGCGGACGAGCGGCTGGCATGGCCGCCAAGCGGACAGGAACGAGCGAATGGGAACGCAGCCCGAGGAGCGCAGGACGGACTGGAGGCGATTGACGCCCGGCCAGCTCGCGCGCCAGGTCGACATGCACCAGCGCTTCCTGCGCGGCGACGCACATGGCGAGCGCGCGGACCTTTCCCATGCCGACCTCGGCGAGCTCGACCTGACGGCGATCGACCTTCGCCATGCGCGCCTCGCCGGGGCGCGCTTCGCCTACGGGCGCCTCGGACAGGCGCGCCTGACCGGCGCCGACCTGACCGGCGCCGACCTGCGCATGGCCCGCCTCGACGGCGCCGACCTCACGGGCGCGGACCTGCGCGGCGCGTGCCTGCGCGGCGCGGACCTCGCCGATGCCGTGCTCGTCGACGCCGACATGCGCGAGGCGGCGATCGTGCGCGGCGACGCGTCCGGGCCGGCGACCAAGCTGCCGCCCGCGCCCACCGAGCTCACGCGCGCGACCATGCATCGCGCGCGCGTCATGAACGCGCGCCTCGCGAGCGTCATGGCGCTGCAGACCGACCTGACCGACGCCGACCTGCGCGGCACGAGCCTCGCGAAGGCCGACATGCGCAACGCCGTGCTGTCCGGCGCGATCCTCGCCGGCGCCGATCTTTCCGGCGGCGACTTCTCCGGTGCGTCGCTGCGCGAGGCCGACCTGAGCGCGGCCGTCTTCGCCGGCGCGAGCTTCAAGGGCGCGGACCTTTCCGGCGCGATCGTCGACGCGGAGGCCTACGAGGCCGCGGAACTCCGCGAGACGAACCTCGCGCGCAGCGACGAGGGCCTGATCGCGCGCCTTCCCGAGATGCTGGCGGCGCATCGGGACTGGATGCGCAGCGGCGGGCGCGATGGCGCGCGCGCGAACCTCTCGCGCGCGGTGCTGCTGCGCAGCCAGCTGGCCGGCGCCGAGCTCGCCGCGGCGCTCATGTCGCATGTCGTCCTGCGCGATTCCGACCTCGCGGGCGCGCAGCTGGCCATGTGCGACCTGTCCCATGCCGACCTGCGTGGCGTGCGCCTGGTCAAGGCTGACATGCGCGGGGCGAACCTGTCGCGCGCGACGCTGTCGGGCGCCGACCTCTCCGACGCGGACCTCTCGCCACTCGACCTGATCGACCATGGCGGCCGGCGCATGCCGTCGCGCGTCGAGCGCGCGCGCTTCGACGGCGCGATGCTCCAGGGATGCCTCCTGCGCGGCGCGCGGCTCAATGGCGCGAGCTTCGCGGGCGCCGACCTGCGCGGCGCCGACCTCTCGGGCGCCCAGCTGCGCCGGGCCTCCTTCGCGGGCGCACGCATCGAGGGCATGCGGCTCGATGGCGCGGACCTGTCCGAGGCCATCGGGCTCGACTGACGCCGCCTTGGACGCGTCCCCCGCCGCGATCTAGTGTCGCCGCGTCCCGGCCTCCCGGCTTGGCGGAATCGGTAGACGCATTGAACTTAAAATTCAAAGGCCCATGGCCGTGCCGGTTCGAGTCCGGCAGCCGGGACCAGGGACAGCCGCTCGGCGCGCGGAAGCGGAAAAGCCTACCGGCCCCGGCCGGGTCCGTCGCAATCTGGCGCCGGTCGCATCGGCCGGTGCCTTCGCCCGGGCTCGTTGCGCCAGGAGGGCCGGACGCATGCGACGCCATCTCGTCACCGGATCATCGAGCGGAATAGGCGCCGCGACCTGCAGGTTGCTCGCGGGCCCCGGCACCGCCTTCGTCGTGCACGCCCGGGCGAACGCCGATGGCGCGGCAGGCGTCGCCGCCGATCTGCGCGCGCGCGGCGCCGAGGCGGTCGTCGCCATGGGCGACCTCGCGCAGCCCGGCACGGCCGAGGCGCTGGTCGCGACCGCGGTCGAGCGCTTCGGCGGCCTCGACGTGCTGGTCGCGAATGCCGGCTACGCGGACCGCACCGGGCTCGACGACCTCACGCCCGAGCGCTTCGAGGAATCTCTCCGCGTCATCGGCACCGGCTTCCTGCGGCTGGCGCGCGCGGCGCGCGCGCCGCTCGCCGCGGGCTCCGACCCGCGCGTCGTCGCCGTCGGCTCCTTCGTCGCCCACAGCTTCCGGACCGATGCGCCCGTCTTCCTCGCCTCGGCGGCGGCCAAGGGCGGGCTCGAGGGCATGGTGCGGGCGCTGGCGATCGAACTGGCTCCGCAGCGCATCACCGTGAACTGCGTCGTGCCGGGCGCGATCGCCAAGGACGCGGGCACCGTCAGCGCCATGACGCCCGATCAATGGCGCGCCAGCCTCGCCCGCATACCGCTCGGCCGCGTCGGCAAGCCTGAGGAGGTGGCCGCGGCGATCGGCTTCCTGTGTTCCCCGGCGGCGGCCTACGTCACCGGCCAGGCGCTGCACGTGAACGGGGGCCTCGTGATCTGAGGCCCGGCCTCACTTCTTGTGCAGCCACCAGCGGTTCTCGTTGATCGAGTAGATGGCCTTGTAATGAAGGATGCGCTTCGAATCGACGACGTCCGGGATCTGGTTGTCGAGCACGAGCAGCCGGTCGCCGTCCGCCACCGTGAGGATGGCGTGCGGGACGCGCAGGTTGGTGTCGTCGAGGACGACGACGCGCATCTCGTCGCTGGAGAATCCGAGCTGGCGCAGCGTCACGTACTTGGCGATCGCGTAGTCCTCGCAGTCGCCCGAGCGGGACAGGAACTGCAGCGGGGTCGCCCAGTAGTCGGCCACGCCCCAGTTCGAGGCGTCGACCACGTAGGGGATGCGGTTGAAGAACGCGTTGACCTTGTCGATGCGCTCGCGCCGCGGCCTGTCCGCGAGGCGCGCGACGAGCTGGCGCCACTCGCCCGTCGTGCACTTGCCCGCGAGCCTCGCGGAGCAGGGATCTCCGTAGCCGAGCCATTCATGGATGCTGCGCTCGATGACCCCGCCCCAGCGGCGGAAGGCGGCAAGGCTGCTGCCGGCCGTCTCGCTGGTGCCGAAGACCTGCGGGAAGGCGCGCGCACGCGAGGCCTCGGGCAGCGCGACGTCCGGCAGCGGCGTCGTCTGCGGTGTCTCGAGCGCGCGAGCCGGCGTCATCGCGGCAATGATGGCGATGGCTGCGGCGATGGACCATGCTGGATGCATGCGGGAACCCGTGCGACGCTCGGACGGCACCATGGATGAAACGCGCGACAGGATAGCCGAAACCGGTCTGCGGGCGTCCATCGTCGTGCTGCTGCTGGGCCTCTGCGCGGCGCCTTCGGCGGGCGCTTCCGCGCAGCAGGCGGAACAGGATCCGGCTGCGGCGCTCGCCGGTCGCTGGGCGGTTGATCCCGGAGACTGCCAGGACAATCGCTACGTGTGGTCCTTCTCGCCCGAGCGTGCCGGCCTGCTCGTTGGCAACAATCCCCTCGGGGGCTGGCGGAAGCCGGCCTATGCCCGCGAGGGCGACCTGCTGGTCGTGACGATGGAGGGGACGATCCGCCAGGAACTGCGCTGGAGGCTCGTGAAGGAGGGCGAACTCGCCTCGGCTGGCGTCCTCCTCGATGGGCGCATCGCCGACGGTCGGAGCTTCCAGTCCTGGAAGCGTTGCGCCGGCTAGGTCGGCCGGAGACGATAAGCGGCCCGAATTAGGCTGTTTTCCCGGGTGATCCCGGTTTCGTTAACCAGATCTCAATCGCGTTTGTGCAGCATCCAGTCCGATGGACCGTCATCGGACCCCGGCGCCCGGCGATCGCGTGGCGATCGCGGCGGGGCACGCATCGTGACCGCCGCGCGCGTCAGGGCGCGCAGGCGCGCTCGCGGTCGTCGGCCCGTCGACAGGCCCGCGCGCGAGGGGCTGCGCCTCATCCTCTCGCCGCCCGTGCTGTCCGCGACGATCGTCATAAACCTCCTCTCGCTCGCGCTTCCCGTCGTCCTGCTGCAGGTCTACGACCGCGTCATACCCAACCAGTCGGTGGACACGCTCGCGCTGCTGGTGATCGGGCTCGGGATCGCGTTCGCGCTCGACGCGCTGCTGCGCACGGCGCGCGCCGCGATCGCCGGATGGGCCGGCGCGCGCTACGAGTTCCGCGTCGGCAACGCCGCGGTCGAGCGCCTGCTCCACGCCGACCAGTCGATCACCGACACCGCGCCGATCGGCGTCAGCCTCGACCGCCTCGCCGCGGTCGACCAGCTGCGCGACTTCTACGCCAACCACGGGCCGGTCGTGTTCGTCGACCTTCCCTTCGCGCTCCTGTTCCTCCTCCTCGTCCACCTGATCGCAGGCCCGCTCGTCGCGGTGCCGCTCCTGGCGCTGCTGCTGTTCGGCGCCTGCGCCTTCGTCGCGGGACGGCGCCTGCGCGCCGCGCTGTCCGAGCGCGCGGCGATCGACGACCGGCGGATGAACTTCATCATCGAGCTGCTCGCCGGCATCCACACGGCCAAGGCCCTGGGGATGGAGGCGCTTATGATGCGCCGCTACGAGCGGCTGATGGACGCCGTGTCGCGCACGGTCTTCAGGACGTCGCTGCTGAGCGGCGTCGCGCAGGGCATCGGCGCGGGCTTCATGCAGGTGACGTCCTTCGCGGTCGCGGCCGCGGGCAGCCTGCTCGTGCTCTCGGAGGACCTCACCATCGGTGGCCTCGCGGCCTGCACGATGCTCGCCGGCCGCGCCCTGCAGCCGCTGATCCGCGCCGTCGGGATCTGGACGCACCTGCAGGCGATCCGCGTCGCGCACGAGCGCCTCGAGGCGCTGTTCGAGACCCCTCTCGAGACCGGCTATGGCGGCGAGGATCTCGCCGTCGCCGAGGGACGCCTGACGCTCGAGGACGTCCACTTCGCCTATGACGTCCGCCATCCGGTTGTCCGCGGCGTGACGCTCGACGTCGCGCCGGGCGAGCTGGTCGGCATCGCCGGGGGGAACGGCTCGGGCAAGTCGACGCTGCTGCAGCTGGCCTGCGGCGCGCTGGTCCCTGACCACGGCCGCGTGCTCATCGATGGCCAGCCGCTGGCGGGCGTCGACCGGGCGAGCTTCTCCACGGCGGTGAACTACCTGCCGCAGGTCTCGACGCTGTTCGAGGGCACGATCCTCGAGAACCTCACGATGTTCCGCGGGCCCGAGCATGCCGAGGAGGCGCTGCGCCTCGCCGCCGAGCTCGGCATCGATGGCTTCGTCTCGCGCCTGCCGGGCGGCTACGAGACCCGGATCGACTCCTCGACACACGACCAGCTGCCCGCCGGCATACGCCAGGCGATCTCGCTCGTGCGCGCGCTGGTCACGCGGCCGCGCATCGTGCTCTTCGACGAGGCCAACATGGCCTTCGACCAGGAGAGCGACACGCGCCTGCAGCAGATGCTGCGCCGGCTGAAGGGCAGCGTGACCGTGGTCATGGTCACCTACAGGCCCTCGCTCCTGGCGCTCGCCGATCGCAGCTTCCGCCTCGATGGCGGCGTGCTCGCCCCCTGGGATCCGGCACCCGGCGCGCATCGCGGCGCGGGGAGCGCGGCATGAGCGCGGGCAGGCTGGAGATCGCCGGGACCGGTCCCTCCGCGATGCGGCTCCCGGAGCCGCTGGCCGAGGCGTTGCGCCGGGACGGGGTAGGGGACATGAGCGCCGTCTCGCCCTTCGCCGCGTGCCTCGTCCCGCTGCTCGACGCACTCGGCTTCAAGGGCGGGCGCAGGCGCGTGAGCGAGGCGCTGCCCCATCTCGCGCAGGACCTCGACCTCGTCGAGCTGCGCGGCGTGCTGGCAGAGCTCGGCTTCCCGACGACGCCGCTCGAGATCAGGCTGTCCGACCTCGATCCCGGCCTCGCGCCCTGCCTCTTCGTCTCGCGCGACGGGCGGCCCATGGTCGTCGTCGAGCCGCGCGGGAGCCGTGCCCTCGTGCTCTCGCCGGGCTCGGGCGAGGCGGCGGAGATCGGCGTCGGCGCGCTGCGCGGCACGGCCTATGTCGTCGCGCCACGCCTGCGCGCGGAGGCCCCGGCGGACGAGCCGCGCTTCATGCGCGCGCTCGCCGCGCGGTTCCGCCCCCTGTTCTGGCAGCTCGCGGCCACCACGCTCCTCGTCGACGCCGTCACGCTCGCGGGCTCGCTTGCGGCGATCCTCGTCTACGACAAGGTCATCGCGACCCGCGCGACCGACTTCCTCCTCCATCTCTGCATCGGGCTGTTCGCGCTCTTCGCCTGCGACGCCGCGCTGCGCGCGCTGCGCGCCCGGGCGGTCGCCTATGTCGCCGCCCGGATCGACCGCCTGGTCGGCGCGGCGACGCTGCGCCAGCTGCTCGCGCTGCCGCTCTCGATGACGGAGAACGTCGCGGTGGGCGTGCAGGTCGCGCGGCTGCGCGAGTTCGAGGGCATCCGCGAGTTCTTCACCGGGCCGCTGGCCCAGCTCCTGCTGGAGATCCCCTTCGTGGCGATCGCGATCGTCGCGCTGGCCTGGGTCGCCGGCCCGCTCGCGCTCGTGCCGCTCGCCGTGCTGCTGGTCTTCGTGCTGGCGGGATGGCTCGCGCTCGGCCCGGTCAACCGGGCGATCGCCGCCGCCTCGCGCGCGCGCGCGCATCGCCAGGCCTTCCTCGTCGAGATGCTGGCCGGGATGGGCGCGATCCGCCATGCCGGCGCAGAGGGCGTGTGGCTCGAGCGCTACCGCAACGTCTCGGCCGAGACCGCCGCGCTCGGTGACCGCGCGCAGCGCCTCTCGCTGCTGCTGCAGACCACGAGCCAGCTCGTCGTGCTCGCCGCCGCCGTCGCCTGCCTCGCGCTCGGGATCGGCCGGGTGCTCGCCGGCACGATGACGATCGGCGCGCTGGTGGCGACCATGGCCATCCTCTGGCGCGTCACCTCTCCGCTCCAGGCGATGCTCGTCCTCCTGCCGCGCGCGGAGCAGGTGATGCGCACGCTCGCGCATGTCGACGCGCTGATGCGCCTGAAGCCGGCGCGCACGGCCGCGCAGCCGCGCCAGCCCGCGCTTGCGGATCGCCGGTTCCGCGGCGACCTGCGCGCCGCGCGGGTAAGCCATCGCTACCGCGCCGAGGGCGATCCCGCGATCATGGCGACCGACTTCTCCGCGAAGGCGGGCGAGGTCGTCGCGATCGTCGGCGCCAGCGGTTCCGGCAAGTCGACGCTGCTGCGCATCCTCGCCGGCGCCTACCAGCCCCAGTCCGGGGCCGTGACCGTCGACGGGGTCGACATCCGCCAGCTCCCGCCCGGCGACCTGCAGCGCGCGGTCTCCTACCTGCCGCAGGCCTGCCACTTCTTCCACGGCACGATCGAGCAGAACCTCCGCCTCGCCGATCCGCTCGCCTCGGACGAGGCGCTGCGCGCGGCGCTGTCCGACGCGGGCGCGCTCGACGAGGTGATGGCGCTGCGCAACGGGCTCGACACCAAGCTGGGCGACCAGCGCACGGCGAAGCTCCCGGCCGGGCTCGTGCAGAGGCTCGCCCTCGCGCGGGCGCTGCTGTCGCGCGCTCCGGTGCTGCTGCTCGACGAGCCCGGCCAGTCCTTCGACGAGCGCGGCGACGCGGCGCTCCGGGCGCTCCTGCCGCGGCTGCGCGGCGACAGGACGGTCGTGATGGTGACGCATCGCCCGAGCCACATGCGGCTCTGCGATCGCGTGGTGGTCCTCCAGGAGGGCCGCGTCGCGCGCGAGATGCCCGCGGCGGAATTCCTGGGGATGATGATGAAGGGAAGCGGACGATGAGCACGGCAGTCCACGCACCGCAGCGCCGCGGCCGTCGCGGCCCGCCGCCGCGGGGCCAGATGCGCTTCCTGTCCCAGGCGATCGCGCTGGAGGAGGGCAGGCCGCCGCGCGGCGCGATGCTGACCATCCTGGTCGGGGTGACCCTGTTCGGCATGGTCATGCTCTGGTCGAGCATGACGCAGGTGGAGAAGGTCGCGATGGCGACCGGGCAGGTCGTGCCCGTGTCGATGGTGCAGTCGATCCAGCACCTCGAGGGCGGCATCGTGCGCGAGATCCGCGCCTCGGAGGGCAGGCTTGTCGAGCGCGGCGAGGTCATCCTCCGCCTCGACCCGACCGGCATGCAGGCCGAGCTCGACCAGCTGCGTGCGCGGGAAAGCGGCCTCGCCCTGCAGGTCGAGCGCCTGCGCGCCTTCGCGGAGCGTCGGCCGGCGCAGCTTTCCGGCTCGCAGCAGCTCGTCATGGACCAGGAGGCGGTGCTGCAGACGCAGGTCCGCGCCCGCGAGACGCAGCGCGAGGTGCTCGAGCGACAGGTCGCCACGCGCCGCGCCGAGCTCGCGACCCTGCAGGCGCAGCACGCCGCGCTCGTGCGCCAGTCGGAGATCATCGGCGAGACGCTCGAGATGCGCCTCAAGCTCCTGAAGGCCGGCCTCGTCTCGCGGCTCCTCTACCTCGAGACCGAGCGCGAGTCCGCGCGGCTGCGCGGCGAGGTGGCGCAGGCCGTCACCAACATGCGGCGCGCCGAGGAGGCGATCGCCGAGGCGCAGGCGCGGCTCGTCGAGACCGAGGCCCGGCTCGCCAGCGATTCCCTCGCCGAGATGGGCAGGCTCTCCGCGGAACTCGCGCAGGTGCGCGAGGGCATCGCCCGCGCGGTCGACCGGGTCACGCGGCTCGAGATCCGCTCGCCGGTCCGCGGCGTGGTCAAGGACCTGAGGTTCCGCACCATAGGCGGCGTGGTCCCGCCGGGCGCGCAGGTCACCGAGGTCGTTCCCATCGACGATGGCCTGATCGCGGAGGTCAAGATCTCGCCGCGCGACATCGGGCACGTGCGCGTGGGCCAGGACGTGACGGCCAAGGTCTCGACCTACGACTTCTCGCGCTACGGCGTCGTCGCCGGCACGCTGAGCGGCATCTCGGCGAGCACGTTCCAGGAGGGCGACGGCCAGGTCTTCTACCGGGGCTTCGTGACCTTCGAGAAGCCCGGCGTCGGCGACGTCCCGGAGCGCAACCCGCTGCTGCCGGGCATGGTGCTGCAGGCGGACATCAGGCTGGGGAGCCGCTCCGTCCTCGAATACCTGCTGACGCCGATCTACGCCTCGCTCGCCAGCGCGTTCCACGAACGCTGATCAGGCGGCGTCGCCGTCGGCTCCCACGAAGGTCCGCCGCAGGCTGACGAAGGCGAGCCACGCCGAGGCGCCTAGCCATGGCCAGAGCAGCCAGGGAGCCTGCCTGTCGAACAGCACGAGGCCGAGGCTGCAGGCGGTCCAGGCGAGCATCGCCGCGTAGGTGACCTCGCGGCGGTCGCGCACGCGTATGGGGTGGACGAACTTCATCGGGACGAAGGTGAGGACGCCCAGCGCGAGCACGACGAAGGCGTTGATCGCGGGCGGGCTGTCGAGGACCCACATGTAGAGCGCCACGACGTTCCAGATCGCCGGGAAGCCAACGAAGTAGTTGTCCGTCGTCTTCATGTCGATGTTGGCGAAGCAGTAGAGCGACGTGACGAGGATGAAGCCGGCCCCGGCAAGGCTCCAGTCCGGCGGGAGCAGGGCGAACCAGTAGATGAAGATCGCCGGCACGAGGACGTAGGTGAGGTAGTCGACCACGAGGTCGAGCACGGCGCCATCGACCTTGGGGATGACGTCGCGGATGCGCAGGCGTCGCGCCATCGGGCCATCGAGGCCATCGACGGCCAGGGCGACCCCGAGCCAGAGCAGCGCCCCGCGGGCGTCGCCGCGCACGATCTCGAGCATCGAGAGAAGGCCGAGGAACGCGCCGCTCGCGGTCAGCGCATGCACCGCCCAGCCAGCCGCGCGGCGCGTCGGCGTGGGCGCTTGGGCAGTCTCGCGCCCGGTCGATCCGCCAGCATCGGTCATGGGGCGATCATAGACTTTCGCGCGCGCCTAGGCCAAGCCGCGCGCGCCGGGCGGCTGCGCTCACGTGCCGCGGGGCTTGGCGCGCCGCGTCGGTGCCGCCGCGAGCGGGTCGTCGGGCCAGGGATGGCGCGGATAGCGCCCGCGCAT